>Ga0307507_10010619_pt1 | contig 11851 bp, 7 predicted proteins | sample 7_EM_MG_FD_207223 | JGI IMG/M metagenome (GOLD analysis project Ga0307507, IMG submission 207223) | Populus trichocarpa ectomycorrhiza microbial communities from riparian zone in the Pacific Northwest, United States - 7_EM | ecosystem: Host-associated > Plants > Roots > Unclassified | place...
CAGCGGCGGCATGGGCCGGGTGTGGCGTGCGCACGACGAGGTGCTGCACCGGGCCGTCGCCATCAAGGAGTTGACGGCCGCGCTCTATGTGTCCGAGAGCGACCAGCCGCGGCTGCTGGCGCGCACCCGCGCCGAGGCGCGCGCCGCCGCGCGGATCAACCACTCCGCCGTCGTCACCGTGCACGACGTACTCGAACACGACGGCCGCCCATGGATCGTCATGGAGCTGGTCGAGGGCAACTCCCTTGCCGACGAGGTCAAGGAGCAGGGCCGGATAGAGCCGGCCGAGGCCGCGCGCATCGGCATATGGGTGCTGCGCGCCCTGCGTGCCGCGCACGCCGCCGGTGTCCTGCACCGTGACGTCAAGCCCGGCAACGTGCTGCTCGGGCAGGACGGGCGGGTGCTGCTCACCGACTTCGGCATCGCGCAGATCGAGGGCGACAGCACCATCACGCGCACGGGAGAGGTCGTAGGCTCCGTCGACTACCTCGCCCCCGAGCGCGTCCGCGGCGCCGACCCCGGCCCGTCCTCCGACCTGTGGGCGCTGGGCGCCACGCTCTTCACGGCAGTCGAGGGCCGCTCTCCGTTCCGCCGCACCTCGCCGCTGTCCACCATGCAGGCCGTCGTCGAGGAGGAGGCCGGTGAGCCGCGGTACGCCGGTGCGCTCGCCCCCGTCATCGCCGCGCTGCTGAACAAGGACCCCGCGCTACGACCCGACGCCGACCAGGCCGAGCAGATGCTCGCGGAGGCGGCCGAGGGGCGCAGGCCGAGGGCGGCGCAGGAATGGCTGCCGACCCAGCAAGTGGGCTCGCAGCACGGCGGGTTGGCGGAGAACTTCAGTCCGGGTTCGGGTTCCGGTTCGGGTGCGAATCCGTACGGGTCGGCGACCGGAGGCGCGACGCCGTACCCGTCCGCGACCGGGCCGACCACCCACCACACGCCGCTCGTCGGCGGTACGGCGGTCCCGCCCGCCCGGCCGAAGCGCCGCAGGTTCCGTTCGGTCGTCCTGGTGATCGTCCTCGCCGCGCTCGTCGGCGGCGGTACGGCGCTGGGGCTGCAGAAGTGGAACCAGGACCGCGACGAGAACGGCACCAGCCCGGGCTCCGGCGTCTCGCAGAGCCCGAGCCCCAGCGGGGTCGACGCCACGCCGTCCCCGGTGCAGGGTTCCGTTCCCGCCAACTGGGAGGTCCACCACGACCCTTGGGGCTTCGACGTCTCCCTCCCCAAGGGCTGGAAGCGGAAGGTCTACGGCGTAAGCGACGACGGCAGCATCAAGCAGGTCGACTACACGCCCGACAACGGCAAGCACTTCGTCCGCATCGCCCTCGACACCTCACCGGACTTCCCCACCGCGTACGACCACCAACTGGACCTGGAGGTGCAGCTCCAACGCCTGGTCGCCTACAAGCGGGTGACCCTGAAGGAGAACACCTACCGCGACCGTCCGGGCTCCCTCTGGGACTACACCTGGATCGCGCAGGCGAAGGACACCCCCTACCCGGGACCGCGGCGGGCCATCGAGGAGACGTACCTGTCCCGTGACGGCGTCGAGTTCGCGATCTACATGTCGTCCCCGGCCGCCGACTGGGCCGAGACCAGCGCGCAGTTCAAGTCGGTCCTGCAGAGCTGGAGCCCCGACTCGGGCTGACCGCTTCCGGTTGCGTCATGATGGTGCGCATGGGGACCGAGGGGGACAACGTCCGGGTGATCGCCGGGCGTTACCGACTGGAGAAGCGGCTCGGGCGCGGTGGCATGGGCGTCGTGTGGCGGGCGACCGACCAACTGCTGGGCCGCCAGGTCGCCGTCAAGGAGATCGCCCAGGACGACACCCTCTCCGAGGAGGAGGCCCGTCGGCAGCGCGACCGTACGCTGCGCGAGGCACGGGCGGTCGCGCAACTGCGGCACCCGCACGTCATCGTCGTGCACGACGTGGTCGAGCAGGACGAACAGCCGTACATCGTCATGGAGTTGCTCGACGGCGGTTCGCTCGCCGATCTGATCTCCACCCGTGGCCCGGTCGACGCCGCCGAGGGCGCGCGGATCGGGGTCGCCCTGCTCGGCGCGTTGCGCACGGCGCATGCGGCGGGCGTCCTGCACCGGGACATCAAACCGGCCAACGTGCTGCTCGGGACGGCCTCCGACGAGGCCGAAGCCGACCGGGTCGTGCTGACCGACTTCGGTATCGCGCAGGTCGTGGGCGCTACGACGCTCACCGAGAGCGGCGCCTTCGTCGGCTCGCCCGAATACACCGCGCCGGAGCGCATGTCGGGCCTGCGGACCGGTCCCGCGTCCGACCTGTGGTCGCTGGGCGCGCTGCTGTGCACGATCCTCAGCGGTGAATCGCCGTTCCGGCGCGACTCGTTGGGCGGCATCCTGCACGCGGTCGTCTTCGACGAGATCCGCCCGCCCGAGCAGGCCAGGCCGCTGCTGCCCGTCGTACGGGGACTGCTCGAACGCGATCCGGAACTGCGGCTGGAGGCGGCCGAGGCGGAGCGGATGCTGCGGGCCTTCCTGGACACCGGGCGGACACCGAGCGCCACGTCGTCCGGCCGTACGGCACACCCGACGCCGGGCTACACGCCGACCCAACGGGACGTACCGAGAAGGCAGTTGACCACCCCGGCGGTGCCGCCCGCCCCCGCGCCCTCCGCCACGGCTGAGCAGCAGTCGCCCCGGCGTACCAGGCGCGGTGTGCTCGTCACCGCGTTGCTGGTCGCGGCGATGGCGGGGGCCGGGGTGTCGGCCGCGGCCCTCTTGATCCGGGGGGACGGAGACGGGGGCGCCGCCGGGCCGGCGAGTTCGGCGCCGTTGACCTCCACGAGTGCCGGTACACGGTCACCGTCCTCCACACCCACACCCACACTCTCGGCCACGTCCAACACCCCCACCGCACCGTCCGGTTACCGCATCGCCCACGATCCCGACGGCTTCTCTCTCGCCGTACCGGAGGACTTCGTGCGGGTACCGCAGGGCGAGCGCATCTTCTACATGTCGCCGGGGGAGACCTTCCGCCTCGGCATCAAGATGTCCGACCCCGAACAGGGCGGCCCGCTCGCGGTGATGAAGCGCTCTGCGGCCAAGGGGGCGGACACGAACCCCGGTTACCACGACGGCAAGGTCACCGACACCACGCACTACGGGCACCCCGCCGCGCTCTGGGAGTTCACCTGGAACGGCTTCAGCACGGCGGAAGGACCCCGGCACACCTACGACATGGCCTGGGAGGAGAACGGCCGGATGTACGACGTGTGGGTGTCGGCGCCGGTCGGGAAGGTACGGGAGGCGAAGGAGTACTTCGACGTCGCGCTCGGCACGTTCGCACGGGCATGAACCCGACATATGGGGCATCCCGCGTCACGGCTCTGTGACCGGAAAGCACCAGAGGTGGCTGCGGTGGCATCTGGCGCGATATGGATGGAGGTATGAGCAGCCATGGGGGAGCCCGACACGGAGCCGACGAGCCGACGAGTTTCGCTCTGCAACCGCCGAACCCGCGGCTGGCCGTGCCCACGCCGGTGCCGCACCCGGACAACCCGTACGCGGCTGCCGCCCCCGCCCCCTCGCCGGAACCCGGCACCGGACGCCTCATAGCCGGGCGGTACCGGCTGCTCGGCAAGCTCGGGCACGGCGGGATGGGCACGGTATGGCGGGCGAAGGACGAGACGGTGGACCGCGAGGTCGCCGTGAAGGAACCGCGCGTCCCGGACCACCTTCCCGAACGCGAACGCGCCAACGCCTTCGAGCGGATGCGCCGTGAGGCCCGCGCGGCGGCCCGGCTCGACCACCCGGCCGTCGTGAACGTGCATGACGTGGCCGTCGTCGACGGTCAGCCGTGGATCGTGATGGAGCTGGTCACCGGCCGCTCGCTGGGCGACGCGTTGCAGGAGGGCACCCTCGACGCGCGCGACGCGGCCCGGATCGGCCTCCAGGTGCTGGGCGCGTTGGAAGCGGCGCACGCGGCGGGCGTCCTGCACCGTGATGTGAAGCCGGACAACGTCCTGTTGGGCCGCCACGACCGGGTCGTCCTGACCGACTTCGGCATCGCCCAGATCGAGGGCGAGACGAACCTGACGGACACCGGCGGCTTCGTCGGTTCGCCCGAATACATCGCGCCGGAACGGGTGTTGGGCCAGCGCCCCGGCCCCGCCTCCGACCTGTGGTCCCTCGGCGTGGTCCTGTACGCGGCGACGGAGGGCGTCTCACCGTTCCGCCGCAGCAACACCCCCGCCACTCTCCAGTCGGTCCTCAACTCCGCGCCCGCACCGCCGACTTCGGCACCGGGCCCGCTCGCCGACCTCATCACCGCCCTCCTCGCCAAGGACGCGGCGAGCCGCCCGAACGCGGCCCAGGTGCGCGCCGCACTGGAATCGGTGGCGAACCCGCCGGCGCCGGTGCCCACGCAGGAGGTGCGGTACGTCGAACGCCCCAGTGCGGCAAGGGGAGTTCGGCCGGGCCGCAAGACGTGGTTCGGGCTCGGTGCGGTGGTCGTCGCGGCGGCGGTGGCGGCGTATCTGCTGATCGGGAACCCGTTCGCCGGATCGCGGACGCTCCCGTCAGACTGGCGGAAGCACCACGTGCAGGACGTCGCGGCGACGCTCGCGGTCCCCGCCAAGTACCAGCCCGGCCTGCCCGACCGCCGGACGGACAAGGGCCACTGGATCACGTACACCGACTGGAGCGGGAGCATCTCGGTCGGCCTCGCCCTCGTCAAGAAGTCCGAGGACACCCTCGACGAGATCAAGGACTCCGCCGCGGCCCAAATGTACGACGACAACGGCGACTTCAAGCAGAGCGGCAGCTCCAGCCTCGACATGCCGGAGAACCCGAAGACGGCCACCGAGCCGACCGGCACCTACCGGGGCAGGCCCGCCGCGATGAACACGATCGTCTACGACACCGACGACAGCCAGTACCCCCGCCCCCGCGAGGTCCAGATCTTCTACTACAAGACCACCTCCGGCGACATGTACCGGCTCACGATCGGCTACCCGGGCGACGGCGACTTCACCGCCCGTGGCCGCGAGGTGGCGAAGACGGCGATCGCGAACCTGGACGTCGACAAGTCGTGAGCGGCGATACGGACGTTGACCTCGCGGTCATGAGCGTGCGCGCGCTCGGCGACCGCGGTCTGCCGGCCGATGTGGTCGACGTGTTCGCCGCCCGCCGCCACTACTCCGCCGTGGAACTGGAGCAGTTGGGCCTGCGCGACGGCGGAACGGACTGCGACCTCTTCGGGCTGCGGGACCGGCTGGAGAGCGTTGTCTGGGTGAGCGACGAGGAGTTCGCGGCGCATGGACTCGACGCGGCGGAGATCGCGGAACTGCGGCGCTGGGCCCTGGAATGGGAGTCCGACTTGGGACTGCGGCTCGCGGAGGAGTACGAGGACGACCCCGACCCCGATCCCGACGACGCCCCCGATCCCGAGGGCGAGTGACTACGAACTCCCCGCCGATACCCGGTACTTCCCCGGCGTCACCCCGAACTCCCGGCTGAACGCGTGCGACAGGGCGTACGGGCTGCCGTACCCCGCCTCCCGTGCCACCGCCGCCAGCGAGGCGTCCGTGTCGCGCAGCCGCGTCGCCGCCAACGTCAGCCGCCACCACGTCAGATACGCCATCGGTGCCCGCCCCACCAGCGCGGTGAACCGGCGGGCCAGCGTCGCCCGGGACACGCCCGCCGCCGCGGCCAGCCGGTCGTTGGTCCAGGGCGCGGCCGGGTCCGAGTGCAGGGCCCGTAGCGCGGCCGTGGTCACCGGATCGCTCAGCACCGACGGCCAACTGCCCGTCTCCGCCTCGGACATCCACGCCCGCACCATGTAGATCAGCAGCAGGTCGAGCAGGCTCGGCAGCGCCAGGCAGGCTCCCGGCCGCCGTTCGTCCAACTCGTTCGCCAACAGGTCGACGGCGGACCGGAGTTCGGGATGGCGGCCGACCCGGTTCGGCAGATGGACCACCTCCGGCAGCTCCGCCATCAGCGGATGCGTCCGGCTCCGGTCCAGCCGGTACTTCCCGCACAGCAACTCGACCTCGCGCCCGTCCCCACCCCCGGCCGGCCGCCGCATCTCCTCGAACGGCACCGCCCGCGCCGTGTCACCGGGCGAGTCCGCCAGCACGTGTCCCGCTCCATGCGGCAGCAGTACGACATCCCCGGCGCCCAGCGTCACCGGCTCACCGCCCGTGTCGGGCACCAGCCAGCAGCCACCCGCGAGCACGACATGGAACCCGGCTCCCGCGTACGGCGCGAGCCGAGTGCACCAACTGCCGCCCACGCGCAGCCGGTTGGAGGAGGGCCGCCCGGTCCGTACGGCGGAGATCGCGTCGCTCACCACGTCCATGCGGCCAGGTTACGCCAGACGCGGCAGCGGTGAGCTGTCTGCGTATCCAGATGAGTCTTCAGCGCATTGAAGCACTCACAGAATGCTCTCTACGCTGATTTCCATGACCGAGGACAACGTAGAGACCTTCATGATCGGTGACGTCGAAGTCGTCCGAGTCGTCGAGTGGGCGCAGCCCTACGCCCCCGCCCGCACCCTCGTCCCGGACCTGCCGCCCAGCGTCTGGCAGGACCTCCGCGAGACGCTCGCGCCCGACCACTGGGAACCCGAGACCGACCGCGTGGTGGTGGCGCTCCAGACGTGGGTGGTGCGCAGCGCCGGGCGGACCGTGCTCGTGGACACCGGGGTCGGCAACGGGCGGGAACGGCCCGGAAATCCGCTGTTCCACATGAGCCAGGGCGACCTCCCGGGGCGGCTGGCGCGGGCCGGCGTACGGCCGGAGGAGGTCGACGTCGTCGTCAACACGCACATCCACGGTGATCACGTGGGCTGGAACACCCATGACGTGGACGGGAGTTGGGTGCCGATGTTCCCGAGCGCGCGGTATCTCCTGCCTGCCGCCGACGACTTCCACTTCGGGCCCGAGAACAACTACGGCGGTGCGGTACGCCCTGACGACCGCCTGACCTACGAGGACAGCGTCGCGCCCGTGCACCGCGCCGGGCTGGCGACCCTGTGGGACGGCACGTACCGCGTCGACGAGCAGCTGACGTTGGAGTCCGCGCCCGGGCACACCCCGGGGTCGTCCGTCCTGCGGGTCGCCTCCGGCGGTGAACGGGCCGTGTTCGTAGGGGACTTGCTGCACAGCCCGGTCCAGATTCCGTATCCCGAGTGCAGCAGCTGCTTCTGTCTCGATCCCCGGGAGGCCGCGGACAGCCGCCGACGCGTTCTCGAACGGGCTGCGGACGAACGGGAGTTGGTGATTCCGGCGCACTTCGACGGTACCGGTGTCGCGGAGGTTCGGCGGGAGGGTGGCAGGCTCGTGCTCGGGTAGCAGGACGCGCGTCGACAAGGCCGTATCCGGCACGGTACTGATGGTGCATGAGCGAAGTCGGCGAACAGGTGCGCGACAAACGTCTGGTCGGCGGTCGCTATCGGCTGCTCGAACGGATCGGCTCCGGCGGCATGGGCACCGTATGGCGGGCGTACGACGAACTCGTGGACCGCGAAGTCGCCGTGAAACAACCGCGGTTGCCCGGTGATCCGGAGGACGAGGAGTTCCAGCGCGCAGCCCACCGGCTCTACCGCGAGGCCCGCGCCGCGGCCCGGGTCGACCATCCCTCCGCCGTGGCCATCCACGATGTCGTCATCGAGGACGAACTCCCGTGGATCGTCATGGAGTTGGTACGCGGCGAGTCCCTGCACGAACTGCTCAAGCGCGACCCCCTCACCCCCGCCGACGCCGCGCGCATCGGCCTCGCGGTCCTCGGCGCCCTGTGCGCCGCCCACGCCGTAGGCATCGTGCACCGGGACGTGAAACCCGCCAACGTCCTGCTCGGCCCGCACGACCGTGTCGTCCTCACCGACTTCGGCATCGCGCACATCCAGGGCGAGGAATCCCTCACCGCCAGTGGGGAGTTCGTGGGTTCCCTGGAGTTCATCGCCCCCGAGCGCATGTCGGGCACGGGTGCCGGACCGGCCTCCGACCTGTGGTCTCTGGGTGTGCTGCTGTACGCGGCCGTCGAAGGGGCATCTCCCTTTCGCCGTACGACTGTTGAGTCCACCCTCGGCGCGATCCTCGCCGGCGAACCACCCGAGCCGACCCGGGCGGGGCCTCTCGGGCCGCTGGTCGTACGGATGTTGGCGCGGGACCCGGAGGAACGGCCGGGGGCGGAGGAGGTCGGCGCGGTACTGGAGGCGGTGGCCGCGGGGAAGGACGTACCGGAGCCGGCGGTCACGGTTCAGGACACGGAGCCCGAAGCGCCTGAAGAGGCGGCCACCGTCCGCGACGCCGTACCGGAACCCGAACCCGAACCCAGGCCCAAGTCCCGTCCCCGGCGCGCCCTTCTCACCCTCGGGGTACTCCTCCTGGCCGGCCTCGTCCTCGGCACCGTCCTGGAGAGATTCCTCGGCAAGGACTCGGACTCCTGGACCGCCCACCAGCGGGACGGCATGAGCGCGGTCCTCTTCCTCCCGCCCCAGTACCAGCTTCTGGAGACACAGGCGGCAGCCGGCAGCCGCACGGTCACCTACGGCGCCGGCGCCCTCCGCGTCCGCCTCACCGAATGGGACACCGAATGGGACAAGGCCGCCGACTCGCCCCTCGCCGAAGCGCACACCCTGGGCCGGGGCACGTCCAACCCGCAGTACACCCGCACCGGCTTCCGCGGAAACAAGGACGCGGTCCTCGCCGACACCACCTACGCACAGTCGGGCGTCCCCACCCGCGCGATGGCCCTGATCGTCCGCACCGCCGATCAGCGCATGTACGAACTGCGCGTGGACATGCCCAAGGGCACACCGGCGGAGAAGAAGGGCACCGCACTCTTCAAGGGCGCCCGCGCCCGGCTCACCCTCCCGGGAAACTGATCCGGCGACCACCGGCCGGTGATCATCCCCACACAACGCCCTGATCAGTGCATTCGTTGCCAGTGATCACTGGCGCGGTGTGAGCACTCGGTGAATCCCGATTACCGACGGGTACCCAAACCTCCCGTCGCGGCATACCCTGCCGCACATGACGGACTCGCAGGCCCCGGAAAAGACCGGTACGGAAACGACGACCGGCACGAACCCCCTCGCGCCGGCCCCCACAGGCGCCCGTACCGCCGCCGATGTGGTCACCCCGGAGCTGGTCGCCCAGCTCACGAAGGGTGTGGTCGGCTCCGGCCGGACCGCCAACCACTCGCCGTTCACCGGTGAGAAGCTCGCCGACCTGCCCGAGTCCACACCCGAGGACGTGGCGAAGGCCTTCGACGCGGCCCGCGCCGCGCAGGCCCTCTGGGCGCAGACGCCGGTACGGCAGCGCGCGGCCGTGCTGCTCCGCTTCCACGACCTCGTCCTCGCCCGCCAGGCCGAGGTCCTCGACCTGATCCAGCTGGAGACCGGCAAGGCGCGGCTGCACGCGCACGAGGAGGTGCAGGCCGTCGCCGTCGCGGCCCGCCACTACGGCCGCAAGGCCCCCGCCTACCTCAAGCCGAAGCGGCACACCGGCGCCGTCCCGACCCTCACCAAGGTCACCGAACTCCGGCATCCGCGCGGGGTAGTTGGCCAGATCGCCCCGTGGAACTACCCGTTCGAACTCTCCGTCGGCGACGCGCTCCCGGCCTTCGCCGCGGGCAACGCGGTCGTGATGAAGCCGGACACGGAGACCTGCCTGACCGCCCTGTGGGCCCGCGACCTCCTCATTGAGGCGGGTCTGCCGGCCGAGGTCTTCCAGGTCGTCCTCGGCGAGGGCCCGGTCGTCGGCCCCGAGGTCGTCAAGCACGCCGACTACGTCTCCTTCACCGGCTCCACCCGCACAGGGCGTGAGGTCGCGCAGGCCGCCGCCGCCCGCCTGATCGGCGTCTCCCTCGAACTCGGCGGCAAGAACGCCATGGTGGTCCTGGAGGACGCCGACATCGACAAGGCGGCGGCGGGCGCGGTCCGCGCCTGCTTCTCCTCCGCCGGCCAACTCTGCGTCTCCATCGAGCGGTTGTACGTCCACGAGTCGATCGCCGACACCTTCCTGGACCGCTTCGCCGCCCGCACCAAGGCGATGCGCCTCGGCACGTCGCTGGCGTACGGCGCGGACATGGGATCGCTGGCGGGGGAGCGCCAGTTGGAGTCGGTGACGCGCCATGTGGACGAGGCCGTGGCCAAGGGCGCGAAGCTCGTGGCCGGTGGCGTCGCCCGCCCGGACATCGGCCCGTACTTCTTCGAGCCCACCATCCTCGACGGCGTCGAGGCCCCCATGGCCGTCTGCGCCGAGGAGACCTTCGGCCCGGTCGTCTCCGTGTACCGCTTCAAGACGGACGACGAGGTGGTGGAGGAGGCGAACTCCACGCCGTACGGCCTCAATTCCTCGGTCTGGACGAAGAACGGCAGCCGGGGCCGCGCGATCGCCGCCCGCCTCCGCACCGGCACGGTCAACGTCAACGAGGGCTACGCCTCCGCCTACGGCAGCGTCCAGTCCCCGATGGGCGGCATGAAGGACTCCGGCCTGGGCCGCCGCCACGGCTCGGAGGGCATCCTCAAGTACACGGAGGCCCAAACGGTCGCCCAGCAGCGGCTGTTGCCGATGGCGCCTTCGCTGGGAATGACCGACGAGGCGTATGCGCAGTTCATGAGCAGGAGTCTCCGGGCGATGAAGCTGTTCCGGCTCAGGTAGGGGCTTTTGCTTTTAGGGGCGCGGCACTGTATCGATATGCGGCTCCGCCGCGTGGGCGCGCTCAGCCACAACGCACCCGCACGCGAAACTCAACGAGGAGACCCCGTGCCCCAGGACACCTACGACTACGACGTCATAGTCGTCGGCTCAGGCTTCGGCGGCTCGGTAACCGCCCTACGCCTCACGGAAAAGGGCTACAACGTCGGCGTGTTGGAAGCAGGCCGCCGCTTCACCCCGTCGACGCTCCCCAAAAACTCCTGGGACCTCAAGAACTACCTCTGGGCCCCCAAGCTCAACATGTACGGCATCCAACGCATCCACCTCCTCGGCAACGTCATGGTCCTGGCCGGCGCAGGCGTAGGCGGCGGCTCGCTGAACTACGCCAACACCCTCTACGTCCCCCCGAAGCCCTTCTTCGAAGACCCCCAGTGGCGCGAAATCACCGACTGGGAAGAGGAGTTGACCCCGTACTACGACCAGGCCCGCCGCATGCTCGGCGTACGCCTCAACCCGACGATGACCCCGTCGGACGTACACCTGAAGGCCGCGGCCCAGCGAATGGGCGTGGGCGACACCTTCCACATGGCCCCCGTCGGCGTCTTCTTCGGCGACGGCAAGGACGCCGAGGGAACCACGAAGGCACGCCCCGGCGAACAGGCCGCCGACCCGTACTTCGGCGGCGCGGGCCCCACCCGCAAGGCCTGTACCGAGTGCGGCGAGTGCATGACGGGCTGCCGCCACGGCGCCAAGAACACCCTGAACGAGAACTACCTCTACCTCGCCGAGAAGGCGGGCGCGAAGGTCCACCCGATGACGACGGTCGTATCGGTCACCGACGACTCGCAGGGCGGCTACGCGATCGCCACCCTGCCGACCGACGCGCGCCGCACGTCGGAGGGCCGTACCTTCAAAGCCCGCCGGGTCGTCCTCGCCGCCGGCACCTACGGCACGCAGACTCTCCTGCACCGCATGAAAACGGGCGGCCAATTGCCGTACCTCTCCGAGAAGTTGGGTGAACTGACCCGCACCAACTCGGAGGCGCTGGTCGGCGCGCAGACGACCGGCCGCCGGTACCGCAAGGCGACCGGCACCCGGCAGGTCGACTTCACGCGCGGAGTCGCCATCACGTCCTCGATCCACCCCGACGAGAACACCCACATCGAACCGGTCCGCTACGGCAAGGGATCCAACTCGATGGGCGGCCTCTC
>Ga0307507_10010620_pt1 | contig 11848 bp, 6 predicted proteins | sample 7_EM_MG_FD_207223 | JGI IMG/M metagenome (GOLD analysis project Ga0307507, IMG submission 207223) | Populus trichocarpa ectomycorrhiza microbial communities from riparian zone in the Pacific Northwest, United States - 7_EM | ecosystem: Host-associated > Plants > Roots > Unclassified | place...
AATCAACCCAATATTGAAAGATAAAATTTAAAAAAGAATTTAAAAAATAAAACAACCCAAGTCAACACGGGTTAATCCACAAAACTCATGACCTGGATCTGAGATCAGGATAACCTCATAGAAAATAAATGAAAAAATGATTCAAGTCAATCCGGGTTAACTTGCCAAACACGCAACTCAGGTCATGAGACTGAGATAACCTCATAGAAATCAAAATTAAAACGGTATATTGTTGAATGATGAAATTAAAAAAAAATCAATCTAAAAAAGAACACAATAAAATTACCAGAGTTTACTCGAGTTAATCTGTAAGATTCATTAGACCGAGATAATCTCATAGAAAGCAAATAAAAAAATCATAAAATAATCTCATAGAAAGAAAAACTAAAACAAATCATAAAACCTATATTCTTAATTAACTAAATGTAAAAGGATGAAATTGAAAAAAAAATAACAATTAAAAAATAAAAAACTCAAATCAACCGAGTTAATCAATCAAATATACAACACGATCATAAAAATAAGATAACACATAGAAAATAAATCATAATAAATTATAAAGTTTAATCTTTAATAAAAAATATATAAAATTAAACAAAGATAAAAATAAAATAGTGTTTCGTGAGTTGAAGAACAGTAAAAACACTTCTTCAGGATTATTATTTTTTTGTTAATTAATTGGCGTACATCTAAAGTGATTCGTCATTATGTTGTTGTTGTTGTAATTTTGACTAAAAGTATATATTTATAAATTTCTAAAAATGAAGTTTGTAAATCATATTCTCGATCTGTTCTCAATCCATATGCCGCTAGCATATTGTTACTGACATTATTCAAATGCTTTCGAGATCCGCCCCCAAGATATCCACACGCTGGATTGCGAGAAATACTCCGACGGCAGTGATCAGGAGTACATTCAGAACTGGCATGAGTGCAACAATAAACAGATTCCAGAGCCCCATAGCAGCAACCCAAGATTGTCTCAGATTCAATATTAGCAACCTGCTCAAGAAAAAACGAAAGAGTTCAGAGCACAATAAGAGTCTATAAGAATACAACTGAATTTATATACCTACAATAATATAAAAGACGGTTCTCATAAACAACAACATTTCTGAATTCCCGGCAAAACCCGATAGATCCACTTCCATAAATTTAAGTAATGATTGCATGCGGTGCGTGCAAATTGCTTCAGATAAAAAAGAACTCACGGTGACTGAGGATGCTTTAGAATAGCCAGAGGGCACAGACTGATGCATGAGATGCAATCTATATATCAGAAGCAGGCGATTAATTTGAAGTTCAGAACAGGAAGGTAAGCATAAAGAAACCATCAGGAATAATAAAAGTAAAACCAAAACGGAGGAGTTAGCTTAATTAATTGCTTCCACAAAAATCCACTTCCACCATCAGAATAAAACTAAAATAGGGTAGACAAACCCGCACACATAGCTAGAATCATACCGCCGAACTCAGAAAGATCAAAGTGATGAGAAAAAAGAGTAGAATTAGAACAAAACAAAGATGGTTCCCGGCCCATCAATATAAAAACTCCACTCGTACCAAGCAGGCACGCAATACAGTGGTAAGTATCTGCATGATTCTCCACTACAATTTCACACGCAAGAAACGCACAACAAAAGGAGATGATGAGACAGCTGAAATGCTTTTGAGATCTAGTGGATCAGCTAGCTAGGAAAAAGGCTTTTGACAGGAAACAATACAAGGGTTGTTCTCAACCCTTAAAATGAAATAAAATACAGTTTCACTCTTTCTTCTCTCTTTTAAATATTTTCTTTTTCCCGCAAGGTGGAGTCTATCTCTAAGATTAAAGTTAAAAGGAAAGGTCGGCCGGACGGAGACGTATCCCGAGTAACGATGCACCACCAAATGTTTCGCTTAGTCCGAAACGGCATGGACTACTGGAGATTAATGCTTTCTGGCACGTAGATCTTCCATTACTAGAAAGACTGAAAACCATGGCAATATTGTTAAATGTTACGTATATCTTTTTTGTTTATTTTTGTATTTCAAAAATATTTTTAAATTTTTTTTAGTTTAAATTAATATTTTTTTGGTATTTTTAAATTATTTTAATGCATTGATATCAAAAACATTTTTTAAAAAATAAAAAAAAAAATATTATTTTAATACATTACCAAATCAAAAACACTTTAAAAAACAACCGCAATTATATTCCTAAACTTTTAACTGCACCCATGTTTGTAGTTGGCCTGGTTTTTCAAATAAAATCTTTTCAGTTTTTGTTTTTATAAAAAAATAATCTATTTTCTTGTCTAGCACCATATATTGTTGATCTTGTTACTTACTGTTATATTTATTAGAAAATAGGTTTTTTATATTTGATAATATCATGAAAAATAAGTTGAGATAGAATTTGACTATGTCATTGAAAATAAATTAAAAAAACACTTATTAATATTTTATTTTTTTAAGTTTATTTAAGAACATTAAATATAACTATTTTTATAATGAAAGAATGAAATATAAAAAATATAACAGTGAGAAAAAAAGAATTTATTATATCATATATTTATATTTAGTTTATTTTATAAAATGTAACAAGACATATATTATAATATTTTAAATATAATATTTATAGGCATATAACTATTTTTAATTTGGTGTCTTGAGAACATTAAAAATAATATTTTTTATGGTATTTTAATTTTATAACATGATTTTATATGATTTAAAATAGATGACTATTGCATAACATAACATATTTTGTATTCGAATGTATTTCTTAATTAACAATATTATCTAAATTAAAGTATTATATGAACTAATATATTAAATTAATATACTTTTATATTATATGATAATATATCCTATTATATTATTTCATATATAAATATATTAGTAAAATATTATTTTCTAATAATATTATTTCCATATATATATAAAGAAAAAAATGAATATTATATATGTATATAAAGAATAATAAATTATTATATAACCACCTTATTTTTTTGGTGCTTCATTAATTGAGAAGTATTTTTTAATCTTTTAAACTGAAAAATATTTTTCTTCATCTAAAATTTATGTTTTTTTTACCGGAAAATAAATTATGTTGGTCAGTTTTCTAATTATTAAAAAAAAAATGAAAAACACTTTCCAACCATCATTAATTAATCATGGTGACTAATGGCCTTTGTGAATTCTTTGGAAGTGGACTCCCACAGCTTCCCCTGCACCAACTTGATTAAGGCTAATTCTGGACTTCACTGGCTGAAAACCTCACCTTAGCTTTCGAGTAATTAGAGAAATATATGCCCATTTTGCTTGTATAACATCTTCTTCTTCTCCTTCTTTTATCAATCGATGCAAACACCTAAAATTAGTTTTTACTTGTTACCATATTTTTGCTTGAAATGTTAACTTCTTTCTGTGGCATTACAGATGGGTTAAAGCCTTGAAGGTATTCTGAGATTTCTTACACAGCAAAGATTTATGGTTGGGAGCCAGTTGTAGGAACAGAAACAGTTCTTGACCAAACAGCATACAGAGGAGAAGTTTCTGTTACATTATTACATCTTAACTTTAAGAGAGTGATCATCATCACGCTTTTGCCAGCTCCAAACAACTGGGTCATTATACCTGCCAAATTATGGCCAAAACAACGAATGAAAAACAAATTTCAAGTCAAAAAAAAATTCAACCTGTAGCCAAATACATGAATATGGCTGAGCTTTGCCTGGATCTTAATTCACCAATGATAAATAACAGACATATGCCGATTGCTGGAGGAAGTGCAAATTGAAGCAGAAGAACAAACTTATACAGTGGATCAGAGTGCAACAAGCCAAAACGGACTGCATATTTAATGATAAGTGCTCCCAAAATCGCCATAATAATATACCGGACTGCCACTATTCCGACAAGCACCATGAGTGGCACCTTTGACCCTTTCAAACCTAAGAGCATCAACGGTGATCATTATTTCCATGTTTCCAACAATTCTACGAGTGAATTAGAAGGCGCTTGACAACATTCAAAATGGTTAAGCATACCCTCCAGAAGATTTGCTCCTAAAATCGAAGTGACAGTTGGAATGGCTGACTCCCTGCAAACATGAAAGGAATACCAGGGAAACTTGTTAGATAGCTGATAATGAAGCTAGTAACATTTTTGGTTGATTCAGAATCTTCTTATCATCAAAAATAGGATACTGACCCGAGCAAGTATGCATTGCAGAGTCTTCAACCGCATGAAAAAGGGGCTAATCACCAATGAATTACTTATGGGAGGGATGATACCAATGATAAATCCAATAATCTGTAACAATATAGCAGTAAAGGGGATCAATCCTTACATCAACATGAAACTAATTTGAAGGTCTTATTGTCCATGTGGAATTTCGTAGAAAATTTGAGCTCAATTCAACTGGTATTCAACATGTCAACTATCACCGTAGATAATACGTTGTTTGTGTTTTTCAGGTCTAATTGAGCTTAGGCTTGAATAATTGGCTAGGTAAGCGGGCCGTTTCCTAAGATTGTTTTATTATTTTTTGCAAAACTTGTAATTAATACCTTATGTATTTTTTAGTTTACCTTAATTTTTTTATTTCAATTTAAATTATTACCCTCTCTCATATTTTTTAAATTGTTTTGTTTATTTTTTTAAATAGTATTTATTTTTTTTATTTTGTATCTTATAATGTTTCAAAGAGATTATTGTAATTTATATTTTTTTATTTGATATAAATAAAATATATTTGTATGATTTATATTAAAAAAATTGTTTGTTATTAATGAGAAAATATTAACATCTAAGATAAAATATATATGCATAAATCCAAAAGAAATGTGGTATTAAATATCTCAATACTTATCTAAGTAGCATTAATAACTCTTTCACGGCTTTTAAAATTAGTAAAAACTAAATAAAGAATCACTGGAACAATTAAAGTTATAATTTAATTAATTCACGGATGTGTGGTTTAAAAATATTGATTTTTTTTTTATTTATTTAAAATTAATGTTTCTAAGAAAGAAAATAAATTAATACTCTTTTGCATTTTCAAGAAAGAATTAAAATAAGAGTTTTTTCTTGATCCGAAGTCGACCCCAAATTGAAAGCAAGCAATCCTTTTCTAAGAAGAAGACTTGACGATCACTCCTAGCAAAATATCAATTATTTTAGGGTTTTCTTTTTTTCTAATCTTGTTCGGTTTAAGTTTTTCTTACGTGCCCATATATATACATATAAAACCCTAGCTAGTTCAACATATTGAGATATCTGACGGTTGCTATTTGAAAATTTTCTGGTAGTGCTCTTTTCAGTTTTCTGTTTGATTTTTTCTTCGTTATTCAGTCAGTTTTACATTATCTTGCTCAAAAGAGATCAATCAATTAAGTCTTATCAGCCATGGATGTACGTCAAAATTCAGTGTATTCTGCCAAACTTGCTGAACAGGCGAAACGCTACAATGAGATGTTGGATCACATGAAGTATATTGCAAAGCTTGACGTTGAGTTGACAACCGAGGAGCGGAATTTGCTACGTATTGGATGCAAGAATGTAATGGGCGCAAGAAGAGAATCATGGAGAATGCTTTCATCCATAGAGGAAAAGGAACAAGCCAAAGGGAACGAAGTTAATGCGAAGAGGATCGAGGAGTATAGACGGAAGGTTGAGTCCGAACTCACAAGTATATGCAACGATATCATACAATTGATTGATGATCATCTACTCCCTTCAACTTCCCAGTGTGAATCCTGTGTCTTCTATCATAGGATGAAGGGAGATTATTACAGGTATCTAGCAGAATTCAAGGTTGGCATCGAGATGGAGAAGGCTGCTTCAGAGTCAATGAAAGCATATGATATAGGCATTAAAGCTGCATCCAAGTTGGCTCCTACAAATTTAGTTCGATTGAGTTTGGCTTTGAATTTCTCAGTGTTATTGTATGATATCATGAAGTTTCCTGAGAAGGCTTTCTTTCATGCTAAGAATGCTTATGATGAGGCTATCCCAATACTCGACAATTTGAATAAGGAATCACAGAAAGACAGCATGTTGATATTGGAGATTCTTCTAGACAACGTCAGGTTGTGGAGTTATGACATCTTAGAGAATTGAGATGATTCTTATAACAATTGCAGGAGTTAGTTCTTAGGTTGATGATTTTTAGGTAAAATGCATGCTGTTTCAGTTTTTTTTATAAAAATATGCAATTCTATTTGAGTTGTATCTCAGAACAATTTTGTTTTTAGCAGTATTAATGGAAGTGTTTGAGCTTGAATATGATTTTCCAACCTAGCTTTTCTAGAGGACCTAGATTGAATAGCTGTGGGCCTCAAATTTCCCATTGCACGCACAACTAGTCCACTTAAGGTACTAACAAAACAAAAATTCACTGCAACTCTGCAAGATTTCAGGGAACTTTCTTTGTTGTTTTTGAACAATGAGTTGTGTTTTCAGCTCTTGATCTCGCTAGCAATGTGACTAGAAGATCCTCTTCTAGTATTTTGCTATTGTGCTTGTGGCTTTCTGCATGGAAGGCCTTGAAATAGTTGCTGAATCTGATATTTCCTGCTGCTGATATAATGATTTGTGTATCAACAGTCTTGGTTATCTTGACAGTTAGCGTAAACAAGGGCGAAATGGTTTTTTTATTATTATTATTTATTTTCTATATGGTGCTTTTTAAATTAATATTGTGACTGAGCAATAAAGAGTAAGGAATGGATTGCCGAGTTCTATGTTAAAAGCACGTACTGCAACCTGGCTCTGGCTGTCTTGTACACTACTGGGATCAAAGAGGTGGCTTTGGCTCTTGCAAATGAAACCTAGAGATTTGTGGCTTCGTGTTCCTCTTCGTACTAGCTCTGTGACTAGAACTTACTTTCTATCATTCTCTGAATGACAAAATAGGTCCCAAAAAAATGAAAAGAAAAGGAAATTAACTACAGAGGGCATTTCAAAATCACAAACATGTTAGTACTGAAATTTTAACTATAACATTAATAAGCGCAGTGAACATGGCATATCTATCTCTAGTTGTGAGAACCCGAGTGATAAAAATGTCTTTGATACAACAAATTATCTTAACCGAATTTGGTGGGTAATGTTTGAAGTTGGGTCCATCATATGGGGCGGCCAAATTACAAGAACTTGCAAGTGCTGCCATCACAAGAAGCTGCGGAGACTCTTTCATTGCCTGATAGTAGCTTCCCATTGCCTGGTAGGTTTTTCATCAAAATTCTGCATCAAGTGTCATGGCAGTTAAGTATGCTCTGTACAAGAAGACAGGACTGTTCAAAGCACGCAGGTAAAAGTCGTCCACGCAAGAGCTAGTCAAGTTATGTGCACAAAACCAAAAACCACTCGTATGGGCAACAAAAATCAGAAGTGAAGTCAGCATAGAAGTTCACGCGTTTTTGCCACATTGACAAAAGCATGCAACTGAATTCTGAAAGGCCATTTAAAGCGTGACGATAATAAATAGGCACCCCACAGATACAAACAAAGACACGGGCAGATTTTACATATGTTATTTATATTTTTTTATTATTATTCATTTTGCATGAGACAAGAAAGATTAGTCTTTCTTTTTCTGGTAGGACACTGCTTTCCATTCAAAATCAATTAAATGCATTTGAAAGTGCATTGCATTTTATACCTGCATGCAAGGTCCGATTCATACCTGTCCTGCTCAAGCTAACATCTGCAGGTAATCTAATTTTGAGCTTGATGTCTATCATTTTCACTGGACACCGATGAAATGCCATGCTCAATACTCTGGACAGTGAAAACAATTAGCAAGGAGAGATTTAGAAAAACAAGATAAGCTGGTCAAGGAGAAACTAGAAGAAAATCAACTGCTAATATGTTAAGGGATCATTTTCTAATGTTCAAGGAAACAAAAACAAGTCAGCAAAACTGGTGACACCTGATGCTTGAATGCTATTTCTTATTGTCCACAGTACTGGAAATAAATGGATGAGTAAATCAATCAAAGACAAATACTTCCTAATTTTTGTCAAACCTAACCATAATCTTTGGTGAAATGCTACCACGTCATTGGAGAACTAAGAAAGGAAAAAATACGAATAGAAAGAATGAAATGTACAAGATGAGAACTATTCAGAAGATAATGAAGCAGTAAATCAACTGCCTCACACTCAAGGACAGCAGCTTTTCAAATTCCTTGCTGACGTGGGAGGGCAACAGCAATACAATCTCGGAACAGGCAGTTGATCCCCAAGGCATCCAATTTTCCAGGTGAACAACATGTTTGGTGGTCAACGCATTTCAGATACACAAAGCTGATTAGAAAACTTTACCTGAAGAAGATAGCCATGCAGCCAATCCAGTGTTTGAGGGAATGTTGTGGCTGATATATTGGCAACAGTCAGACCCTGTTCCAAGAAAAACTTGATATATTGGCAACAGTGTTTGAGGGAAATGGTACTTATAAAACTTTCAAACACATAGTTAAAGTTTAGAGAAGGTTAAAGTTTAGAGAAGTCGATCTCAGTCAGCTGGTAGAATGACATTCAGAAACAAATAACACTAAGAATAAAATTATACAGTCACCACCCTCTTCTTTCTGTGAGATGTTAGTTGTTTTCTTCATTTCTTTCCTTTGAAGCTCAAGTAACCTTACAAGTAAGAGCATATTTGGACTAAATCATAGATTTGGACAAACCAAAACACTTATCTTTCAAGCAGAAAAGAAGAGTCATATATTGAGTAATTGAAATAGATCACCCAGCCCTGTTCATATGACTCCTCACTTCAATTTAAATCAACCATAATGCTCTCCAGCCCAAATCAAAATCTAGTGCCCAAGCATGACAATGATTCATGGAATTTGTATATTGCTATGGCCCAAGCATATGATATCATGAATAACAGTTCCCCCAATTTTTCATCAATAATTTTCGTTGTGCAATTTCACAAAATATGTACCTGATTTCATTGACTTTATTGTCCAAATTAGCTACTTGGCCATGTCATCAAATACAATAAATCTAAAAACAAGACATCAAAGCAAAACTTGTTCTCTATCAACATCATAATCCAACTTTTGAGCACAATATTACTAAATTTAGAATCAGTTATTTCAAAATTATTAATAAAGAAGCAAGGCCACAAAACTCTATTGCATGCTGTTAACCAACAAACACACGTGGAGAAGCAAACCTGTGACTTGAAAGAGCAAAGGTAGTCCTGAATGATTTTCAAATTGGTAATTAACCTATCTTTTTCCTGAAAACATAAAACATGTATATGTAAATACTCTGAATAAAGTTCAACAACAAATTATTTATTGGAAATAATGAAAAACAAGACAATAAGATGAACATTTGTGAAATCGGTGAAGAATCAACACAAGGATATGGAATGAAAGAAAATCAATCGGAAAATTCTTTCTAGAAAATCTTGCCTCACTTTTGACCTGAACAAAGGGGCATAAATGTTTCTCTTCGATACTACTACAATATGCTTTTTACCAGGCAACTGCACGATGGTAAAATAATTTCTAGGAATACCATTATAACCAATGTATTAAAATTTATATTTTGCTAAGAAAAAACTGAATAAATTTTATATTCTATATTTTTTTCGTTACCAAGCAAAGTGTTGAAACTAGAAGGTTTTTAGTGAGATAATACTAAGGTAGACTTTTATTTATTGAAGTGAATAAGGAGGTACATGTCCAGCCAGCTTCCATGTATTAAGCAAAACAAAAGTGTTAAGAGGGAAAACGAGAAGCTATTATCTGTCATCTTAATCCAGTCCAGAATTATTTGAACTTGGCAACATCTTGGTTGCTTTCGCAATTTTCTATTGTTGATCCACTTCACTGCGCACGAATATGTCCAGGAGTTGCTGCATTTTCCATCGATGCTTGATCTTATTGCCATTCATTGTTTTCATCATGCTAACCATTATGCTAGAATTTTCAAATGCCTTCTATCTTTAAATTTCAAAAACTTGGAAGTGCTTCACCAGTGTCATTGACCATCAATTACTTGTGGTTCTATTTTTGTTTTTGCACTTGAATGAAAAACCATGTTACTTCTACTACTTGCACTAATTAACCACATTTTCAACCAGATCTGTTAAGGTATTGGCTAACAATGAGATAGCCTCTCACATCCCCTAAATTCCCTCCCATCCATCCCCAGATATGTATGTACCTGACAATGTGAGGCCTCCTATTTGGAAACCCGAGTTTAACCATGGATTGTCTCATTGAATGTTTGCTAATATTTAACCCTTTTAACTTACTAAAACTTGGTGAATTGCCTAAGTTTGACATTGGCAAATGACAATAAGAACTCAGCAGCCTTTGGTACCTCAACAGGGCATTTATCACTAAATGAACGAGTTGAGATCCACTCCTCAAGTAATGCCTGCACACGAGAAGAAAAGATTGATAGACAAGACAAATAATAAGGATATAAGATTAAATATGCAACCTTGAGAAAGTGAAAAATAATGTGGGAGGGAGGTGGGACAAATATAATTCCAATATAGGAACAATGTACCATCCATTTGATAAATAATGAGGGAAGGGAAGTGGAACTATATAATTCTGATATACGAACAAGTACCATCCATTTAAATCAAGAATATGATGAAATTTTTGACACATCAAGAATAGAAGCACAAACCTTATGGTCGAATTCAGCCATCTTCAGAACTATTGGTATAATTATTGGTTCAGGACCAGATTTTAAGCTAACAGAAGTCTTTCTATCTCCCTCAAGACCTTTAACAGTTTCACCTGCATGAACAAAAAATCCAGGAATGGAAACTGTCACCCTTAAGTCACTCATGCATGCATTCATCATCAAGCAAAATTACAAGTTAGAACTTGTCATCAAGGAAAATTATAAGTTAGAAGAGACTAATAGAATACTGGGCTTGTTATCAAAACCCAGAGTGAGAATTACCTTTATTGTCAACAATGCTTCCAGCTTTATCTCTAGATCCCTGAGAATCCACAACTTTATTCACCTGGTTAACAGATTTCCCTTCTTCTGAGGCCAAATCCCCAGGAGTGCAGTTGATATTTTCAGGATGATTTCTACTAACACTTGTGGAACTATTTTCCATCTGTCTTGCAGGATCGTCATCTGGAGTCACTGAAACAGGGTTCATCTCAGATTTTTCTGGCATTTTAGCTGGTAATTTATTTTCTTCATCCATCAAGTAAATGCTTGGATCCAAATGTATCCCCTGTCATTATTTGTCAGAAACAACTGCAGATCAGATAGGAGTGCTTGGAAACATTACCATGCCTATCAATCTGATAACAAGCATCTCAAAATTTAACAAAATGTTTCCACCAAAAAAAAAAAGTTTGTGTATTAAAAAGCCAGTTTAACAGTCATTTCAATTTTTTTTGTTTTAGTCACAACCTGATTGCACCAGATCTGAACACAAATCCTCTCTTGCACTACCTCAACTTAGGCAGCAGCATCAATAGCTGGTCAGAACTACACTTTTTTTCTCTGACTCCCATAGGGAATAACAGAAGGCATAATTTCTCATCTTTTCAACATCAATTAGTTCCCAATCATCTTCTTTTCTTTGATAAAGTAAGAAAATATTATTGAAAAGAGACTACAAGATTATGGAAGCAGGATACGAAATCACCCTTAAGAGAAAGTGCAAATGATACAAAATCAAAACAAATTAGCCCTCCTGTGCCAACTAAAGTCAAATAAGTAAGGCCCCTTCAAAAGCCCCAAAAGGAATGTACAACAAGCCCAAGGAGACTAAACAAACAATTTTACAGTTTTGTTTTATCTGAAGACTCAAATCATTGCAATGGTACCATACTTTCCATGGTATCACAACA
>Ga0307507_10010623_pt1 | contig 11842 bp, 13 predicted proteins | sample 7_EM_MG_FD_207223 | JGI IMG/M metagenome (GOLD analysis project Ga0307507, IMG submission 207223) | Populus trichocarpa ectomycorrhiza microbial communities from riparian zone in the Pacific Northwest, United States - 7_EM | ecosystem: Host-associated > Plants > Roots > Unclassified | place...
ATGTAACGAGACTAAGTACCGGAGGCTTAGACTAAGTTGTTGTAACAAACTTCTTACTATATCGCAACTACCAAGTAGTTTCTAATAGCTAAGTATGTTTGGGTCTTACTGGATTCTTGAAGCGAACTGAAGAAGTAACTGTTCAACCAAGTATATTGAAAAATCTGTCTGTCGAAGTCTGCTCTCTCTAAGTCCGGAGAATAGCAGGTCTTAAATACACTTGTCAGGCTAACCGGAGCCTTGTAAACAATAACCATAAAGACTCCCAAAACGGTAGCCTTGAAACGCTACATAAAACATATCAAGTATCACACGATACCTTGACACAATAACTAAAACATACTGAGTATCAAACGATACTTGAAACCAAACAGTAACCTGTACCGGTTACAGATGTTAGGTTATAGGTCTCAGGTTAGTGTAGGTAAAAGGTCAGGCCAAGGCAACAATTATTTAAGGCAGGCTATTCTGTTCCATCATGCTTAGTTTTCTCAAAAGTTTCCTTCTGAACACACTACCACAACAACTTAGCGATTTCCAACAACAAGCTTCCTAAATCTAGTTTTCGATGGCCCGCAAGAAACCTGAGAGGGAGGGCATCATTCTAGCTGCTTTGCAGCACAGGATTAACCATCCTGAGCTCTGAGTACGCAAAATAGCCAGACTCTTTAGTCTTTCCAATTCAACACTGCAAAACCGTCTTCCCCACAAGACTACACCAGCCCCAGAGGCCAATGAGTAACAGCAACTGCTTACCAAAGTTGAGGAGAGTGTCATCATTGACAGAATCAAAAATTGTGATGATAGAGGCATTCCTCTCCGGCGGAGACATGTTTTGGATATGATGTACTAGTTGCAGAAAGTGAAAGGGAAAATAGGGGAAATTGGAAAGCACTGGGTGGATCAGTTCATTGCTAGACATCCTGAGATTCAATCCAAGGTTGGAAAGACCTTGGATAAGCAGCATTTACTTGCCACGGACCCTGAAATATTCAAAGAACTCCTCAATGGCTTCTACAATATGCCTTGCAAATATGATATCAAGACTGAAAACACTTGGAATACTGATGAGAAGGAATTTGCAATAGGTTTGGAAAGGGGTGGGACGATTCTATGCCATGCTGGTAGAAAGAATCCATGGATTATGCAGGATGGAAAGTGCTCTTGGGTTACTGTTGTTGAAGCCATCTCTGGAAATGGGAAGTCTGTTCTCCCTCTCATTATTCATGCCTCTAATGTCTACTTGATGGGGCACCATAGCAATATCAACTATGAGAAGAACATGGATGCCTTTTTTACCCACTCAAAGGCAGGATATACCACGACTCAGATTACATTGGACTGGTTGGTCAAGATATTTGAACCAAGGACCAGGCCAGAAGATGGAATCAAAGAGCATCAAATACTGGTTTTGGATGGACACAGCTCCCATGTCAACAATATCGAGTTCATTGAATACTGTATCAAGATAAACATCCAGCTCATTTGCCTTCCTGGACATACAACCCATGTTCGTCAACCTTTGGACATTGGAATCTTCTCCCCTATGGGCACAAGTTAGAGGAAGGAATTGGAGGACTTTCTCTGCGATCATGGACCCAATTGGGCAATGCACAAAGGTGACTTTTATCTAATGTACCACAAGGCAAGGGCTAAGGCTATGAGTGAGAGGAATATCCTATCAGCCTGGTGTGCAAGTGGTATGATCCCATTCAATCAACTTAGAGTTTGGACCCAATTTGGACTTCAAATGTGCACTCCTCAATTAAAGTCCATGAATGAACAGCGTTCTGGGCTCCGGCCTCTGCCCACACGTGCAGAGTCATCATCTGAGCTTGCTAAGATAAGGGAGAAGACCAACAGACTTCAATTTGATGATGCAAGTCATGCTCTTTTGAATAAAGCGTTGGACCTCTGCAGTGAGGGAAATACACAGTCTGTTCTTGATGCTGCAACGATTACAAGACTTCAAGCTGTCAAGCCCAGTACTACTGACCGCCGCCAGATTAAGGGTGGCCTTATTCTTCACACCTCAGTCCTTTCTAAACTCTATAAGAAGCGTGACAGTGATGACTTGCTGTTACAATCCTCTCCTCTCCGGGTGATACTTGCAGCAGGTAACTGATAGTTCCCTAACGATCACTTCTTCCAGGCCCTGATAGCTGTTGTGATAGCTAAGTCCTTTGACTCCTATCTAGTAATGTCGATCGCTAGGCTCATATAAGACTGTTGGGTCTTGGTTCGTGGAGATATAGTAGATAAAGGTTTTTTGATTGAAAGTATAGTGTATGAAAAGAACTTAGATGGTTGGGTGAAGAACCCAAATCCCCTGCCTTTTTTTATTTTTTATTTTTTATTTTTTATTATACTTTAAATTTTGTTTCTAGCTGAGGCCGAAGGCCGAAGCAATAAGTACAAAAATAGCACGCATCCCGAAGGATATGGCCGCAACAAACTTCCACCCAGTCCAACCCATCGTCGAGGCGGTGGAAACCATGGGAGAAAAACCCCTGGTCTAAAACCCGCACCAAGTGCCCGGGCGCTGAAAACTACAACAAAATATACAAGAAACTCAATACCAAAGGAAAGCATCTACTGAAAACCCAAGAAAAAACCCAACAGTGAGAAAAACCAAAAAAACCCAAATCCGTAGAAGAAGCACCAGAGAAAGCCCATCCGCCGTAAAGGTCTTTAACGATCCCCAACTGCAAGCATCATCGAACACAACCTCACTCGAGCAGTAATAGTACCGGGGCCATATAGACCGGATATGGGGAGCTAATGGTAGAACGTGTGGCGGGTAAGGCTGAAGGAGTCCACGAGTCCTGAGAGGAAGCGAGGTGGATGGTGGCCGGACGCCGGAGCGACCGAACCGGGTGGGGGGTGTTTTGGCAGTAACCGAGCCACAGGACGAAGACCAGGTAAGGGGAGGGAGGGGTGTGCCCAATCAAGTAGAAGGACGAGGGAGGGAAGACCGAAACGAGATCATGACCTTTCGACGATGCTGACCGTATCGAACAGTGATCCAAGGAGATAGTGCAATACCAGGGAGCAGAGCCACCGGGGCCACTACTTCGACGATAACCCGAGACTGCGACCGACCCATTGACGAAAGAAAGGGGTTGCTGACTGTGCAAAATGTTAAGCGAGGCAGCGAAACAAGTGCGGAGAAAGGATGGGAAAGTAACGGTGAAACCCCTACAACCAGGCTGCCAAAGCAACAGGAAGATCAGAAGGGAATCATAGAGGAGAGGGGTGGTGGTAGCGTCACCCTCCTAGGCAAAAGAGCCATCAGAAGGAGGGAGAGGGTGTGGGTATTAACAATGAATACTCATGGTGTTGAGTTTTCAATCGCCAGAGGTGTAGAGGAGATCGTTCGTGACCCAAATCCCCTGCCCCGAGGGTGCCCTTATATAGGGGTTCTTCCCTCAATCCTAACCCTGCGTGACTCATACTCTCGCGTCACGCAACTCATGACTCATAGTGAGTCATAGTGTGAAATCCATCAGCTGACTCGTAAGAGTCAACTGCGCCATATCTCGCAACCAATCAAAACCCATAAAACAAGTTATGTGCCCTAACGGGGTCACCTGGATGAAACTCATGACTCATAACTATGAGTCATGTGCAAAATACATAAACCACATAACCACAAACCTGTGTCATGTCAAATATCAACCAATAACAATAAACCAATGACACGCTATTGCGTCATCATGTAAAATGCTATGAGTTAACTGATCTCATAGCGTGAAAGATAACCAACCGATGACTAATAACTATTAGTTATGTGAAAGTCTGCTTTGCTTAGTCACCATTTGTGACACTTGCGCAAAAAGGAACTGGCTGTCAAGAAGAGACTCTCACAACAGCAATAAAAGTCAAAATCACAAGCGGCAACTGCCAGGGGAAAGGGAAAGGGTAAGGCCAGGGCTGGTGAAAATCTGGAGAGCACAGGAGAACAGGAGGATGAGATGGACTGTGATGAGTGTAGTGAACTTGTAAGTACAAAATCTCCTATTATACCAGATTTTCAAACTAATAGCTCAACTTTCTAGGAGGAAAATGTGATTTTTAACGATATAGGTCCAAGCACCACTTGCCCTCAGCACTCCTCATGCAAAAAGGTTAACCATCAAGTAATTTTAAGTTCTGATTCTGAGAAGGATAGTGATTAAATCATGAACTATCACTTTGGGGTCTCAATACTGCAATTTGTATTATTACAAAATGATTTTTTCTGTACATCCTATGACAATTAAAAGCATTGATTTTACAAAGTTTGAGGCGATGAGAGTCAATATTGAGTTGGTGGTGGCTATTTTTAATGCTTTTACTTGCTGGTAGAAACTGACCCATTACTAGGGGGTGACCCATAACTAGGTATAATACGTTAGGAGCCAACTAACTTAATTTTGATCACATTGGCCGACTCAACTCTATTATTATAGGCCAAATATATATACTGAGCCGTGAGTCATATGATCTCAGTTTCATGTTCTATCAATTTACAGAACCTTCAATCCAGAGAATTTGCACCAAGCTATCCATATCTAATAATACTGTCATGACATACTGTTATTTTAATTAAACTTAGTGATGCAACTCTGCTACTGATGGTACAACCGAGAGGCAATGAGTGTAGGTGAATCAAAGTTTTGTTTCATCTCTGATCAATAACCAGCCACCGAAGCTATCCGCTTTATACATTGTTTTTTTTTCTCCAATCATAATGATAATTGCCACCCTTTTGCAATCATTGATGCATTTGAGCCAAGTTGTTGAAATTGACACTACAACTGCCACTTAGTCTTAGACAACTACTACTTGTATATGCACAATTGGAGTAGGTGTGCCAATCGCAGGTACTACCATAATATCTGAAAACCTCAACATGATAGTTGAGATAATGCCCTGATTGAAAAGTTTATTATAGTGCATTACTATCACTTCTCACTATACATAGTGTAACAATTCTTTGAGAGTACTTCAAAAGGTAGAGATTCAACTATTTCTTCTCTCAAGGATACATGAGAGGACTCAGATAAAGGAATAGTTTATCAAAGTAGATTGAGTATAGCTTGTAAGCAGAAGGGAACAATAATGCCCACAAGTATTTCCAAAAGAAATTAAATTAAATTAATAGAGTGTATAAAAGGAAAGAAAATTTAAACTAATTTCCATAAAACAAGTTATAGTAATCCATCAATGTTGCATGTTTAACCAATTACAAATAATTCCTCCTCAGTGCTTCTCATAGCCTCTTATATACAGTTGAGGTGGGGGAAAAAAAAAAACAGTCCTGTGAAAAACTTTTCATCCACAATTATTCATACAACTATCACTCTCATCAACCTTCACTACCTTTAGATATCCTAACTAAATACAGGCTTTTGCTGAGAATAACACTGAGTGTGCAATTTCCCCTTCCACAGTAGTGAAAAACCTTGTGAAATTCACTATCTCAGGATGTCCTGTAGACTACCATTATAGAAATTGGCAGAGAAAACCGGTACTGGGAATAGCGCTTATGGGTCTGATTGGACTATGTCTTGATTGTGTTCCGTTAAACCCTGTTGGAGGATTAGTAGATTATTATGGCAGTCCAAGTTGGCTCTTGCAGGCAAAGCTTTCCATCAATTGGTGCTTCTGTCAGTCAAATCTGCTATGGCTGCCGTGTTTAGTGGCTGGGAAGGTATCATACCGGGAGGTCCCCTACCAAGAGCGGCAACTGATGGTGTGGGAGTGGAAATATGATGGGCTTGTTGGTAGACTATTTAGGGAGCACTAAATAGAATGAAGGCCAACTGTTCTTAGGAGAACGTTAGAATGCCACATCGAGTGAACAGATCGTAAGCAAGAAAGTTTGGGACTAGAGCGGTGTTTTTTCACCATATGGTGGGACTCGCTAATTTGTGCTTGGTATTTGACGGCAGAGTGGCGCAAGGGAATTTCGGGGTACAGGCTATGAAAATAAAAAAAATAATACAAGAAAGGAAAAAAAAAGAGAGAGATTTCCGGAAGTGAAAATCGTTGTTAATTCTGGGTCTCATAGATTTGTGGAGGTGGGCTAGTCGGGGTCACCAAGAAATCAGGGCGGGAGAATGGAAGGAAGCTGCTCACTCAAACTGATACGATGAAGGGGGAATGATCGGGTGGGTGAGTACCGGTAAGGGAGAGAAGATCCCAGGCTGCTTACCGGTATTACAGCTTACAGTGCAACCAATACCGATCCGATACACTGTGGTACAAAGCAGTAGAGGATCAATAGTATCTTTCAATGGCCATGCCTGGATCCGGAATCACCCCCCCCCCCAAACGATTTGGGAAGCACACCTCCTCTTATCAACAGCGCCCCTAAAAAAAAAATGGGGTTTCCAGGGGTGACTGGGGAAGGTGTGGTTCTAGGTTATACACGCTACAGAGGGCCCCACTAGACATAAAAGGCCATGCGCACCCAACCTCGGTCAACTCTCCCCCCCCTTCCTTGCTTCTCCCAGGACTTAAGCAACTGTGTGGCTAGACATTCAACCGCAACGAGAGACCCCACAGCCAATATGTCTGAATCCCCAGCTGAGGAAATGGCCCCAAAGGCCGATATGTTCGATAATGGGAAGAGCTTGTATGAAACATTCCTCTTTGACATTCTTCATCCCGCAGTGGAATGCTAACATGGTAAAAGCAACGGAGAATACGCAACAGCCGTCGAGGATGGAAATTCTGTAGCCAAGGCCCCATGGGGTGAAGATGGTGATGAGCCGACGGAGGAGGAGTTGGCTACTTTGCGCCATATCGGTGACAAAATTCCGTACAGCGCGTGGCTGGTAGCAGTCGTTGAATTGGCTGAGCGATTTACCTACTACGGCTTAACTGGGCCTTTCCAAAACTACATGCAAAATAAGCGGAATGATCCTCGCCTTCCTGGTGCCTTGGGCCTTGGGCAGTCCGCGGCTACTGGATTGCAGTATTTTTTCCAATTTTGTGAGTTTTTGTTCTGGAGGGGGAATACTCTTTTTGGACAATAGTTTGCTAATTGAGGAATAATAGGGTGTTACGTCACACCGCTATTAGGTGCTATCGTCGCCGACGCCTGGCTTGGTCGTTATAATGCAATTGTGTTCTTTGCCTTCATTTATATCTGTGGTCTCCTCGTCCTATTCGTCACTTCTCTCCCGTCGTCGCTCGATAACGGCGCTGGCCTCGGTGGTCTGATCGGATGTATGATCATCCTGGGCCTCGGGACCGGTGGTATCAAGTCCAATGTCTCTCCCTTGATCGCCGAACAGTACACTCGCACTAAGCCTGCCCTCAAGGTCCTCCCAAGCGGTGAGCGGGTGATTATCGATCCCAACGTCACCATCCAGAGTTTGTACAACGTCTTCTACTGGTGTATCAACATCGGATCTCTCTCCGCCATAGCGACTGTCTGGATGGAGCTCAAGATTGACTTCTGGGCAGCGTACCTCCTTCCCTTCTGCTTCTTCTTCGTTGGCCTCTTCACCCTCATCATCGGCCGCAAGAGTTATGTTGTCCGCCCCCCGAAGGGATCCGTCCTTCTAGACGCAGGGAAAGCACTTGGCATCGCCGCACGCAACAGCTTTAAGATGGACGCCGCAATCCCACAATTCGGCGAACAATTTATCAGCGAACTTAAGCGCGCACTCATCGCTTGCCGTGTCTTCTGCTTTTACCCAATCTACTGGCTCCTCTACGGCCAGATGAACAGCAACTTCGTCTCAATGGCCGGCACAATGGAAACCCACGGTCTGCCGAACGATCTCCTCTTCAACTTGAATCCTATCTCCATCATCATCTTTATCCCTGTAATGGAACGCGGCGTGTATCCACTCCTCCGCAAGCTAAGAATCCCATTCAAGCCGATCACCAGAATTACCTTTGGCTTCTTCCTTGCTGCCTCCTCGATGGCGTACGCCGCGGGTATCCAACGCTGGATCTACAACACGGGCCCCTGCTTCGACTTTCCGCTCTCCTGCCCAGCCTCAAAAGGCGGCGCGCTGCCGAACAAAGTGCACGTAGCGGCGCAAACACCCGCATACGTGCTCATCGGCCTCAGTGAGATCTTCGCCTCCATCACGGGTCTCGAGTACGCCTTCACTAAAGCCCCGCCATCAATGAAGTCAGTCGTGATGGGGATATTCCTTCTGCAGAACGCCTTCGGCTCCGCCATCGGTATCGCCATTTCCCCCACTAGCAAGAACCCGCACCTCGTCACCTTTTATGCCTGCCTTGCTGGCGTTACCACTCTTGTGGGCACTGCCTTCTGGCTCTGCTTTAGACATCATAATGCCACCGAGGAGGAACTTAACAAGATTGATGCAAACAATGAAGAATTCAAGCCCCGTCCCGCGGCTGATGTTGAGACTGCGGTTGGGAGGCTGAAGAACAGGAAGCATTAATTGGTTGGGGTCGTTTGACGTGTTTGTTTTGTTTTCTTTTGTTTGGGCGCGGTGGAATACATTTAGCTACGACATTTGTCAATCGAGGGATGGTCTGAGGACCCTTTCTGAAGTAGTCTTGAGCGGCTTAAATGTGTTTGTGATGTGTGCGTATCTGCATGGAATATCACTCGAGTGAGAACACCACTGTGGGGACTTGCTGGATGGCCTATCGCGGGAGGGAAGATGCTCGGATCGATTGCCACGGGCTAGCTCGGGCCGGTTTTGCCGGCACCGGCATGCAAAGGGCCTATGCCAACTCTCAGGTAACCATCATCAGTGTGGCGTTCTTTTCCTCCAGGCAGTGCTCGCGATTCAGAAATGTGAAGAAAAAGGGAAACTCACTAATAGTTCAACTATCTATCCCGCTGCTTTGTCTTCTTTTATGGTCTCTCTCCATCCGAGTTGCCGGACACTAGCGTTCATGGAAACTACGGTGGGCCGGGGACGTGGTATTAGAAACTATTGTATGGTGGGTGGATAATTGAACTGGAAGGTACATGTTATGTTAGGCCTGGCGGATATGCTCCTGAGTTGTGCGCAGGAGAGTAGATGAAGCATAGGGGTTGGGTAGGGCGTGTTGTGGTGGTGTAGAGGGGATGTCAGACATTTTCTCCTGGGAAATAGTTGTTGAAAGGATCTTAGCAAAAGCTACCGCTGTTCGGGTTTAAGTGGTGCCCCCCCTCCCACCATAAAAAATAGCGGGAATAGGGAATCTCGCTATCATGGGGACGTTTGACTTGCCCCCCCTCTAAGGCCTCGTAGGACATGCAAATGGACTAACTCTCTATTGGTCACGACGTCCGTCGCATCTGTACGGTATCTCTATCTACCATCGAAGTTAGTATGATAGTTACTCTGGGGTAAAAACACTGTAGGCGCATTTTATTATTATTATAAAGGCTAAGAGGAAGATCGTCACCTAAACTATTAAGCTTATCATTTAAGTATTAACCTTCGTTGACCTGAGAATTGAGGGTAGACAAGAGGATCCTGGGTTTGTTTCCTTTTTTCTCCCTTCTTTATCGTACTTTATTTTCCCTTGTCTTTCTTCTCGCCTTTTCCGAATACATTGTCTTGACTATCTAGAATTATCTAGAAAAAATATAACACTGGACTCACGGAGAGCTTCGCATAGTTTAGCCCTCCTTCTCCCCCGTTTCCCCTCTCGCTTCTTTATTTGTCTGAGAAGAAGTGCTGAAGGCATCCTTTCGCCGCCTTTTCTTTTCTCCTGTTAATGGAAAAGGGGGGATCCCCAATTGATGTCCTAACGCGATTCTCAAGTATTCCGATCCTTTGGCGGTACAGTGAGTGTGCAGAGATATAAGCTGATGTGTAGTATGAAAGGAGTCAATATGAGAGTGATGAGGGGTGTTTTTGAATAAATAGTTAGGTGGTTGAAAGATGTTTTAGCCTGTTTGGCAGGCTGCGATATTTTTTAAAAAACGCGATTTTTCTTGTGGATTTAATTCTTGCTGAAAGCTCGAATCCTATTGACCAAAGAGCACAAGAAGAGACCATATCCACATTGTGGCTGCCTTGCTGGCAGTTGTGATCGAAATAGGAATCTAGTAGGAGGCCCGCTGCCCGCAAGTTGAGCCATAACTAAAAAAGTTGCAATGTTATACAGAATATTTCGTTTGCAGCGAAGACGCCATAGGGTCAGGTGAGCGCTGGTTTTGTGCCCTGCTAAACAAGGCTTCAGTGTGATGACGCCTGATGCATCCAATCCGGTTCAAGTACAATCCCACTACTCCCTCTCTCTCAATCCTCAATTTTAACATTGACCACTGCCGCCACACCACCAACCTCTTCGCCTCTCACTTCTCCATCCCTCTCCAGCTTCTCCTCCTTCTCCCCAACCCCTGGCCTCCCAAGCTCCAAATAAACCGACCCACAAACCCCCTCCCAAGTGACATATGTCCCCTCCGCCTGTCCAACAATCCGAAACCCAAACCTCTTCAACAACCTCAAACACCTCTCATTCCTAGGGTCTACATCGGCCCTAACCACCTCTACCTCCCCTTCCCAAAGTACCTGTAGAAACCTTTCCAGCGCCTCACTCGCATACCCCCGTCCCCACACCCGCGGATGCAGCAGGAACCCGATCTCGGGCCCGAAGTATCCTATCTTGCCGATCACTTGGTTGGTCGGCTTGAGCAGGATTACGTAGTCGTGGGTGTAGATGGTGGATTGCGTTATCCAAGTGTGGGTTTCTGAGAGGGTTGTGTGTGGTAGGGTGGACCAGTAGCGCGTCGCTTCGCGGTTCGAGAGCATCTCGTGGAAGATGGGGACGTCCGCGTGGGTTACTTTGCGGAAGCCGAGGCGGGGGGATTCGAAGATGTACATTTATTTATTGGGAGAGAACGATTGATTTTTTGGCTTTTGGGGGTGGTGGGGGTGGAGCACTTCTTGGGATCTTGGTATAGTACATAATTAGCGTGCGGATGGGGGGCTTAAGTACCGGTACCGGTAGTGGGGTTTCGGAGAGCTTTTGTGGGTGGGTGGGAGTGAGTGAGTGATTAGAGTGAGTGAGTCATTTGGACTGGGTGAATCATAGTCAGGGTGATTTAGGTGTTTAAGTCCGGATGCGTAAGATCGCGGGAGTTTGAAAGGGCGAGTCGATGTGAACTGCTGAATTTATAATGGATTTTCGGAGCTTAGCAGTATCGTAGTTGTCGGCGCGTGCCGGTGGAGAGTGGTGAGGTTCCAACTACCGGTAGACTAAAGTTACCTGTATTTGGACTTCATGTAACACAAATCGAATCATGAACCCCCGGCGGATGAAAGGGTTGAGACTGAGTGGTGTGTAACGCCCGTGTCACCACCCCGAGCAATATCCTACACCCCCCTGCGAGATGCCTGCCCTCTGAAAAGGGAGCCTACATATCTGAGAAACTAACAGATGCGTAGATACTCTATGGTTGATCCTATAATCCCTGCTGTGCTCTCTCCAAGTACCGTATGATACACCCGAAACAAACATCCCCCGATTGTTTAAGGGTACAGTACTGTACAAGTACAATAGCTAGGCTGCGACAGAAAACCTAAAGCATACAACAAGCATAATGAGAATCATAATCAACCAGTAGCAAGCAGAACTGGCCATCTTTCAGCGCCTCACAGCAAGATGAAAATCCCTTTGTATACCCCCATTTCTAAGAAAGTAGTTGTGAAAGTCTTGTGAAGGGGCATCACCCTTCACCGGAAAATTTAAACTACTGTATTAGGGGAAAGAAAATTGAGAAAAATATCGATGTATTTCACTTCTGTAGGGACGTGGTGGTGGTGGAAGAATGACTTGATGTATTTCCTGTCTACGACCGAAGGTATATATGGAGATACATGACTGTCAAGACCTAACAACCGGTTCTACTAACCCTATA
>Ga0307507_10010624_pt1 | contig 11841 bp, 13 predicted proteins | sample 7_EM_MG_FD_207223 | JGI IMG/M metagenome (GOLD analysis project Ga0307507, IMG submission 207223) | Populus trichocarpa ectomycorrhiza microbial communities from riparian zone in the Pacific Northwest, United States - 7_EM | ecosystem: Host-associated > Plants > Roots > Unclassified | place...
CAGCATCTGAAGCATTGTATTCACTTTGTGGTATTTTGGTTAAGTTCAGTTGGAGTCCAGTAGGAGTCCAGTAGGAAGGGAAATGAAAAAATTGTGAAAATGCCTTTTTGGAAAAATTGTTGAAATCTGGTAGGAATCCAGTAGGAATCCTACTGGACTCCCAGAGTCTGGTAGGAATAGGTGGAGGAGTGAAAAGTACTGCCATTGGGTAAAATTAAGAGGAAAGCTGAAGAAAAGGGACCCTTTGTTTTCAGATGTGATGCAAAATTTAGACATGCTGACAAAAGGGGTGGGAAAGAATGAAATTTCTGAGAAAGGGCTCTTTGTTCAGATGATGCTGCATAAAAGGCAAGGTGTGTAGGATCTGTTCAACTATTCTTTGGATTTTACAAGTGGGAATATTCAAATCTTTCACATGACTTTCTTCTTTGTGAAAGGGAAAAAAATAGTTACAAAAAAGAGTATTACCCTACATGATTATTAACCTGTCCTCACAATGTGCCAGCCCAGAAAAAGTGTCAGACTTGCTCTGGCTATCCTGCTTTGGGATGTTTCTTGTGGGGAGTACTCACTGTTCCTTGCATTGAAAATGGCCAACAAGGAATGGCAATTCCATTGTCATTCATTGTTTGGTTCCCATGTTGCTGTTGGCAATGTGGCACCTGGATGCCATGTCAAAATGAGGAAGATTGACTGACTCACCTACTGTGGACAGTGACAACATCATGTGTTGTCACTGTCAGATGATGCTGCATTATCATCGTCATGTCTGACGGGCCTTGTTGATGATGGTGGTGATGTGGAAGGTTGTGGTTGAGGGTTTTGGCAGAATTCCCACTTGTGGAATTTGCCAACATCCTTTCTAGGAAAGGGCTTAGATGGTTGGTATGTATAGCATAAAATATATCTAGAAAATGAAGCCTTTGTGGTGCAAAGGTTAAGCATTCATGATTGTTGTTGTGGCTGTGCTCCCAAGGTCAACTGTTCCATTCCTCTACTGTGCACTTTTTTTATATTTATAACAACAACAATAGTGACAAACTACTAATTCCTACTGAACTCCTTGTACTCAGAAATTCCAACTGGACTCCTACTGGACTCCACTATACCCATTCCTTAGGAATCCACAATTCCTTGTGATTTGGGATCATTCCAGTAGGAATTTACTAGGATTCCACTAGAACTGAGATACAAAATTTGTATGGTGATCAGCCAACATGAAATTTGTTCGAGTCCTAATCCAGTCTGGTAGGAATAGGTGGAGGAGTGTAAAGAGCTTGCCCTTGACTGAAATGTAGAATGATGCTCCTGCAAATATTCCAGCCACTGTTGCATTACATGACGATGTACATGGAAATCTTGATACACTTCTTCATTAGTGATTTCATCAGACCCTTTACATGCATGATAAGAACATCACACTCCTCTGGTAGCAAAGGTACTTTTCCATGAACACTGCATTTTCTCATGGAAAGTTGCAGATGTGCCCAGTATATTTATATTGACCACCACAAACTTGCCAGAGCTGCACTAATGCATGAATGGGAGCAATAAGCATTTCCTCCATCAGAGAAACAAGACCTGGATACATATTATTGATTGGCTTGTATTTATCACTTTTTTGCACTTTTTGCATTGACCATTCTGAACATTTAGGTCAAACCATTTTTCATGGCAAAATTCACATAGCTCCAGCCTGATTTCCATCAGTTTCTGGCAAACAAAATCTAATCTAGCAATTTCTTCAGGAGTCACAGCCAATTCATATAGTGCATTCAAGTATTGTGGCATTGAAGCAACAGGTGGTGGATTTCCATCAGGATTATCTCTAGTGTCAGAAGCAGGATTTTTATCACCAGTAGGAGGAGATCCCACAGGAGCAGGTTCTGCACCAACAGTTGAAGGCACCCTAATTGGCTTTTTTTGGGCTGGATTGTCAATCTGATTAGCTATTTGTTGTTTTGCAGCAATATTCATTCTCCTCTGTCTACTACAAGCATTACATATTTGAGCATTTCTGTGGCAAGCTTTACATGTGTTTAGCTGACCAAAGATAGCCTGTTGAACCCAGTGGGATCCAGTAGTGCACCAAGGCTTATTTGGATCTTGAGAATGTACCTCTTGTGCATAATGTCTACCTGTTTGGTGAGGCAATGGATGTCTCACATCTTCAATCATCCAAGCAGGTGGATGATATACTAAATTCAAAGCAGGAGGCTGAGGTTGCTCATCAACAGCAGCAGGAGCACTGTCAGCAGGACCATTAGCAGCAACAGCAGAAGCATTGTCATCAGCAGCAACAGAAGGTGCCTCATCAGCACCAGAAATAGCAGAAGAATTTCACCAAGAGAAAAAGGCAGATGTGCACCAGCTGCATCAGCTGATGGAAAAGTCCCTTCAGGTGGTAAAAAGCCAGGCTGAGTTGGCTGATCGAACACATCTCTAGGTGGAATCTGAAGCCCAGCAATCTCTGACTGAAAAGATGAGTTTGCAGGTTAGTATCAGATAGCATGTCATCATCATCATCATCTGCTGGTTGAAGTGTTGGAGGTGTAACCCTTCAAGAAATCCACTTAGTATGTTGCTCTTGAGTTGCTGGTGTTGTGGGAGTATGACTTGAGTGTGTGCATTGAGATGGAATTCTTGGTGTTTGTGGTGTTGCTGAAAAATAGTAGCAGTTTATAAAAAGTAACAATAAGAATATTTTCTTACATCTGGCTGGAGGGAATTGGACCTGCACATTTGTATTTTCTAAGTTGGCCTGGACTCTAGCCTGAGGGTTGACATGAGTATTTGAGGGGGCAAGAATCTGAGTCAATGTTTGAGGCTGAGTAGGATCTGGTAAAAGAACTCAAGAAGGCCCAGCTCTAGCAATCTGCAAGGGTGAATTAGAAATAACTAAAATATTGAATGATCCATGTTTGTGTTTTATAGAAAAAAATACACACCAGTGCATTGTACAACCCTTGAAGGCCCTGCCCCCTCAGATTGAGAATGGAAGTCAGAAGCTAACAATTATTTTGTCAAACAAAATAAGAAAGATTCATAGCAAAAACAACTTACAAGAATTTTGTGATTGATATTTCAGAACATTGTCAGCATGCTATTTTCCAGCTCTTCTAGCCTTTTTTGCAGCCAGGAGATCAGGGTCAGAAGGCATAGCCCAAGAGAATTTTCAAATTTACTAAAGGTGTAAATTAGAAGCCAAGGGAGGAGAAAGAGGGCAATGCATACATGGATGTCAGGTGATTTAAATTGGATTACAGGAACTACATCAATTCAGATAAGAAAGAAACACTAAGTAACTTGAGATCAGACTCAGAAGAGAAGAATGAAATTTAGAAATGACCTGACACAGGGTTGATGGTGTTAGATGGTAGTTAGATGGAAAGAAGATATCTGAGTCAGTGCACATATAAGCAAGTTCACATGGGGTGTCTATGCTGTGCAATGTGTAAATACAACCAACTACTTGTGGATTAGGTCATCATCTGCAATTTGGAGTTGGTTAGCAGTACAAAGGGGAGCAAGCTCCCCAACAAGGGTGAAGGTTCCATCTTGGGGTTGGCTACATTGGGGAAGGGTGTTCCTGGGGTTGGCTATGTTGGAGCAGGGTGTTCCCAGGGTAGGTATAGTTGAGAGAGTGGTTGGGATGGTTCATGACAGTTTCCCAAGTCTTGGGGTTCTGGTACCAAAGGTACATCTCTCACACCCCTCTCCCTACCATCAACTCATCTCTACAATCACCTTACCTAGGGCCCTATTAACAGCTGAACTTGAAACAATTTTTGCAGAAGGACCTCTGGTGCCCAATGATGTCATGAACCCACAAATCAGGGATAATATTTATTGATGCTACTATGCTTGTTGAGGAGTTTGAAACTGCTAGTGCTTGAAAGTCCAGTTAGGTCTGGTTTTTGGTGCCCAGGGACTCTAACCAAGACCAAGACCAGTTAGGCTTTGTTCCCAAACCCAAAATAACCTAACTGGACTGAAAATAACTGACCAAAACTAGTTAGTTGCAGTTACTAACCAGTTAGGACCGAAAAAATTAAAACCGATTAAGACCATATATATATCTCATATTTCTCTCAGTAAACATTATTTCCATGCATCATAGCTTTAAAATGAGCCTAAGAATGCTAATTTTAGCAAAGAATTGACAAATTCATGATAATATTCTGGAAAGTCTACTCTTTTGGCCAATATTTTAGAGATATGACCATAACTCAGTCAGATTTTTAGTGTTTCTCATGTTTTTAGATGCTTTTTTAAGGGGTATAATAGGACTGGTTATAACCAGTTTTTTAATGGTTAGTTAACTGCAAAATAACTGGTTATTTCATTTCCAGAGTTGACTAACCACTAACTGCAGTCTGGTCTTTTTGCAGTTAGGTCCAGTCTGGTCTTGATTATTTTCCAGTTAATTAACTGGACTTTCAAGCACTAGAAACTGCAGACTTGCCCTCCAATTGCTTTGGAACCTTGAAATTTTCATACCTGTATTTTTGCAAGATATTCATCATCCCAAAATTTTAGAGTCTCAAAGATTTGTGTTCTGGGAACATGACTTTGAAACTAACTTAGTAGTGTTTCATTATTATTCCAACATCCTTGTGACTCTGTTCTAACTTGTTATGAGTATGTTTTGAAAGATCTTCATGGCCTTGAGAAACATAAACCAGACTGGCCAGAAGCCTCCTGTTAGAAGAAAGAAGCCATTGATTTTGCATTGCTTTTTCTACTGTACATTATATAACTAAAGCACTCAAGTCTGGACCCCAAGCTTAAGACAACAGCCTTTCAGTTACTTTGGATAAATCCCCAACAGGACTCAAATGTGAATCATAGTCCTCCTCCCTAGTAGGATTCCCTGTAACCCTCAGAGCCCAAATCAACACATGATATGATCCACTTGGAATAGTCATACCATTCATGAATGTGGGTGTGTTGAGGGCAGAGCTGCTGTACCCATTATGGCTTGGGTCCTGTTAATGTCAGCAGAGGTAGAGAGAGAGAAGATTTAATATGAGGGATAAAATTCAACTCAGTCAGTGTGCCAACAACCTTGACCTGAGCAAACAAGTCCCCCTTCTGCAGGTGCAGGAATGTGAAGAACAGTAGGCCAAAGAGACCATGGCTGCTAACTTGAAGTGTTGTGGTCATCTTGATATTAGGGTCTATAAGGCCAGCACAGGGTTCCAAATGTCAACCTTGATCCAAAAAGAAAACAACATCAACACCTTCAATTTGTATGAGAGGCAGGGAAGAAAACATACCTCCAAAGTAAAGTAGGCACAGCTACACCAACAAATGTATAATTCATCAGAGAACCCTGCACATTCCCCTGCAAATCAAGCAAAACTGGAATCTTCTCCCCAAATAAAACATCACTTTATCCACAGCCTGTTTAACCTTCAACAATGTGACCAGCCCAATGTACATGACATGCAAGTTCTCAGAAGGAGCCATGATTTCAATGAAACCAGAGTAGGGGGGAAGGTGTGGAATAGTGCTTGGAAGTCCAGTCCCAAGACTGAAAAAAGACTGAGACTGGACTGGACCAAGACCACCCAAGACTGGAAATTCTGAGGACCACCAAAGACCGCAACCACAGTCCGGTCTTTGGTCTCTCACAATTCTGGAAATTTAAAGACTGACAAAAGACTGGTCTAACTGGTCTTTACCGGAATTCGTAACCAAACAGAACTCATAACCAAATACAAACACAAATCCTCTCTTCCCACCACCACCATCCCCATCACCATCACCATCTCGCATTGTGAGCACCCACCATGGGCTAAATGACATTGACTGCTGCCTCACACAATGACATTGACCATTGCCAACCACTGCCACATCACCCCCTCACTCTCTGCCACTAGTGATTGGCATGGGTAACCCCCAGGTCACTTCACAATGACCTATACCCATACCCTCCAGAAACCCGCACCCTCGACACGGGTCAGGGTAATCTGCAGGTATGGGTAAGGGTTTCACAGGTTAAAAACCCATGACGGGTACATCCAAGGGTCACAGACAACATCTATACCTTGTGAATGTAATGCACATGTCAATTGACATGACAATAGCAGTCACGAGGTCACTGAGTTTCCGGCATCATCATTGTGGTCAGTGGTGAGAATATCATGTTGTTGTCATGTTGTTGTTGTTGCATGTTGTTGTTCCATTGTCGGCTGACATGGCACCTGCTTCTCATGTGAAAAAATGAGAGGGGGAGGGCAGTGGGATGGCTCACCTGGTTGACCATAGTTTGTCATCCTCCATCTGCTGTTAGTTGCCACGTCGCCAATGGCAATGACACCTACTTCTCATGTGAATAGAGAGGGAGGGGTGTCAAGTTGCTCACCTTGAGAATTGTGGACAGGGACGACAACATCCATCGTCACCATCTAGACAACGTGGCATGTCCATTGATGTTCCAGGTCGTCTTCACCATATGTCGTCCGAAACAGCATGCGTATGGGGCCTGTAACATGGCATTGCCACACTGTCATCATCATTTGGGTGTGCAGTGGTGGTGGGGGGCGGTTGAATGACAGTTGCCAGAGGTGGTGGTGGGGGGCAATGGTGGTGACACAGTGGGGGTGGTCGCAATGACGGTTGTCGTTGAGAAGGAAAAGCTTTGTTGTTTGTTGATAACATGTTTGTGATGGGGCAAACATCACGGGACTTACCTGCCAGTAACAGTGAGGGTATACCCTTACCCTCACTCAAGGGTAGGGGTTTATGTGGGGTCAGACATTCCATACCCTGACCCCTACCCTCCCAACCCTTACCTGTGTACCCGCAGGGGTTTCCCAACCCTTGCTGATCACTATCTGCCACCTATGATGATGCGACATGACATTGACCACTGCCTCACACAACGACATTGACCACTGCCACGTCACCCCCTCACCCTCTGCCACCTATGACGATGCGACATGACATTGACTGCTGCCTCACACAACAACATTGACCACTGCCAACCACTGCCACGTCTTGCCCTCTGCCACCTATGATGACGCTACATGACATCGACTGCTGCCTCACACAATGACATCAACCACTGCCAACCACTGCCACATCACTCCCTTACCCTCTGCCACCTATGACAATGCGACACAACAATAACAACAAATGAAAATGGCCACAGGACGACAATGGAGAGGGGTGGATGATGACAACAATGGAGAGGGGCGGATGATGATGCGACATGGCAGTGACAGTGGATGATGACAGACACTCTCCCCTCACCCCTCCCCCTCCCTCCCCCGAAACTGAACAAGGGATAACCTTGTCATAGTACCAGGCTCAGTAGTATAGATTCTCAATTATATACATTGTCAGTAGCCACAAGACTGGTCCTCAACCAGTTGAGACTGAAACTGGTTGAGACTGGTCATTCAACCATAGAAAACCAACCAAAACCACACTGAACCAGTTGACATCGGTTCAGTCCAGTTTTTCAAGGTTCTTCAACTTGTGAGGACCAGTCCAGGTCCTGGTCTTGTCAAATTTTGACAAAAGACCAGACTGGACTGGACTTCCAAGCACTAGTGTGGAAGAACAGAAGTTCAACACTAGTCCTCTACCTCAAAACAGAGGGGAAAGAAAGGAGCAAGTGAATTTGGGCAAAGGATTGATAAAAGAAGTACTTAACATAGACAGCATGTGAGTTCATGGGGTATGAACACCTATCAAGCACTTGTGTAGACACATGTTGTAGAGTACACAAGTCAGGTTGATTATATGTGTAACATTGAATTCTTGTATGTGTCTGGGTTCTTCTTTAGAGTCTCAGTGATTGTTGTAGAGGATGTGGTTGAAGGGGGAGATGAGCATCATGCATAGAAGTACTTAAAGAGCTTGAAAATCTTAGAGAAAAGAAAAAGTGAGCAGGAAAGAATCTGCTCTGGGAGTACACCTTAAGTACAAATGTGAAAATCACAAGGCATCTGCATGTTCTCACATGCTGCCTGTCCAGAAAAATTCTAAAGAAAATAAGAAGAAAAGAAGACAAACAAAAAAAAATTAAAAATAGCCTTTGACACATCCCATCAGATCCCTCCACTGAACCTTTGAATTGGTACTTTCTCAGGGAGCTGTTTGATGCTGCGAGAGTTGCTTGCATTGCACCGCTTTTTCGGACTTTGCTTTCCCACTTGAATACTATTGAATATATGAAGTTGTTCAGTTACGGACTGGTAATGCTTCGAAGAAGTGTAAGCTTACTCATTTCCTTGCTGGGACTGCTTTGACTGTCAACGTGGTAAACCATCCATACACTCACAACGATTCTGCGCAAGCTCACGTCCTCATTGCAGACAACCCAATTCCCCTTCCTCGGACCAGTCCCACTCACCAACACTTCCGCATCCGTCGCTCTCGGTCGTTTGCATCTTCTCTCCCCCCAAAGGCCTCAACGCCGCCACCTTTGTGGAAGTGCGTCGTGTTCCATTCACAACACACTTTCTGTTTTTTTTTTCTACACATATTTTATTATTCTAAGAACCAGTTCCGAGTGTTTTTGACACGAACAATTGCCTACCAAAAAAGCAACTCAGTCCTTTAAAACGCGCCGTATGCTTCAACACAAGCTCACCAGGCGAAACAACCGTTGTCGCTAAATAGCATCGAAAGCATCAATCAGCCCCGCTGCCTGCTGAGAAAAAGTCTGCGGCGGATCCCCATCCGTATGGCTAAACGAAACCCTCTGTGCAGTGGTCTCAAACTCCTAGCACTCTTGCCCACGGAAGCCGATTTGCCTTTGACGGAGAAGAGGAGGGCGGCGCTGCCGGCTACGAAGGGCGTACCCATGGATCTGCCAGACTCAACGCCGAAGGAGCCTTGTGTGGTGGGTAACGTGGAAAAGATGTTTCCGCCTAGAGCGGCTACGGCGGGTTTGAAGTAAAAGTCGTTGAATGGGCCATAGCTTTAGCAAAATCAGATTTCGTTACCGATATGCAACACAGAAGCATACCTAATGAACGAGGAGATCGAGCCTCCCTTGGGATCTGGGAAGTTGAACGATCCTCCAGTTCGAGGGAATGAGATGGTCGCACCAGCAACAAGTTATTGGAGCTGTGCATTCATTTGATTAGTTCGAACGCAAATGGATGATGATCGAAGATACTTGCGAATTCTCCATCTGCAAGAGCAGCGGTGAAGTTATCAACTGAAATGCCAGCGAAACCATTTCCGTTACTAAAGACAACACATTAGTGGAAGCCCTCCACGCATGGAAAGAAACATACTCATAGATCAAAGTAGTCTTCGCCCCCTTCGCAGCACCAACTTCGTAACCTACACCAACGAACCATTCAACTCAGCTACGTCCACGATCCATACCGCAAAGTGGAACTCACGAAAGTATAAGTCCCACGCCTAACAATCACCACAAACTTGGACAAATCAGTGGTACTATCCGGAAGCGACATCAGCGATAGTTGTATCCTTCGACGTAGCATAAAGAGGCAAATGGCCAGGCGTAGGCAAGGGGAAGGTGGCAAAGTAGACGATCTGGTCGTGTGGGACGTCGCTGACGTTGAGTTTTTAGGATGACGGTGTTTTTCTAGCAGATTTGAGGAAAGAAAAGAAGAGGAGGAAGAACAACCAAGGTGGATACGGAAATCACGCTAACGCTGGTCCCCGGACTGGAGCTGTACCAGGACACAGAGGCGCCTTCGCCATTCATCAATAAACTATCCAACTTGCAAAACTTTCAGAGACTGAACGTACTTCGTTTCCAGCAGCGATAGTGACGACCTTCCCAGACGCGGTCGCCACTACACTACTTGATGACTCAGTCCATCCATCCGTCCGCATCGCCCAACGGGAGAGTCAAAACATCTTGGCCGTCTGTGACGCCCCTTAGCAGAGAGTAAGTAAAAAAAAGGTGAATTGTAGATAAGTATGGGCGAGATATAATGAAAGAAGGAGACTTACTATCAGTAACAGACCCAGTGCACCCAAACACCTATAAGCGGAGAGAGACGTATGCCACACCAATAATATTGAACTGATTTCCGGGGTTAGCACCTTATCATTGATCGTCAGTGAGTAAAAAAAAGGCGAATGGGACCATTTACTTAGAAGTGAAGCTCACCGCTACGTGGGCTCCGTGGCCCGCACATTGATCGAGGGGCTCGTTGTCTGGGACAGGGGAATTGGAGCCTAGTCGTGATCATTAGATGAAGACGACTTGGCAAAAAGCGGGTACTTACCATCATACTTATCTCCAACAAAATCGTATCCCCCAATGACCTTATTCCCTGGGCGAAAATTTCCACCAAGTAAAGGATGGGTATAGTCAATACCGGTGTCGATGCTGAGTAACGTTGCGTAAGGATTCGACCCAAGAGAGATGGAAGAGAAGGAAAGAGGCGTACATCCCGATCTTGATCCTCTTTCCGGTGATACCTTGCGCGTGTGGACTTCACCCGTTGATACGGCAGCTGCAAAGTCGGCGAGCTTGTCAGCCTCGTCAAAGACGTTCGCTGCTACTTGGTTTATTGAGAAATTAGATATTTGGTCTCGGAATAAAGGGTTGAGCTGGGCGATTTTTGAGGTTGCTGATGTTAACGATGGATATTCCGTGTGTGTAGGAAGGCCATTCGTTCCGGGATAGGAACGAGTGGTGGGGGTGTTGGTGGGAGTTCGCCGGTAGTGCCGTCAGATTTCCCAGTGCTGATAGGTAGTGGAGCTCAGCCTTGACCAAGTCCGTAATCTTAACCCTCTGATAGACATAAAGGACTGCCGTCAATCCCTCTCCTTCCTTACCCTCTCCCCCCAACGCAGCAAAAACACTCGTAATCTGCGCAAAGACGCCGACGCTGTGAACGGGGTTGACGTCCGTTATCACATCGCTATCCGCGTTTTCGTCTTTTAAGAGGAAAGCACCGAGGTAGGGCCGCGCTTCATCATTTCTTTAATGGCGGGATTTCGGATGACTACGGCTTTGTAGGAAGAGGGGACGGCGGGCGATGGGGAGGAAAAGGTGCGTCGAGGGTAGGTGTATGGTCGTGAAAGGACGCGACGGGCTGCTGCTGTGCGAAAGTAAAGAGCCAGGCCAAACACGGCCGACATCGCGGGCAACAGTGAGCAGACTATTTACATAAAAGTTTTGCAAGCATGACGCATCATGATGGGGCATGACAGCCATACACAAGGCAAAAAAAAATACATGAGAGATATCATACAGCCGGCCTCACAACTACCCCGAAAAATAAAAGTTACGGTGAATGTTGGAGGAGGGACCGCGACACCCAAATGGTCTCCAACATATCCCTATCATGTTTCGCCTTACATAATACATAATAGCGCAATCAACTGCTCTCTCCGGCTGCCAAACGGTCGTCGTACTATTAAAATAGAGGGGACAAGTGAGTTTCACTTTACCAAAATCATAACCTATCACCAGAAAAGACCCGTCACCAAATCCACCCGTCTTTACCATGATATTCGTGTCGCCAAAATCCCCATGCACAAACCCAGCCTCATGCCCCACGCCCAACCGGCGAGCTCCGACGGTGCGGTTGCACCAGCGCCTAAGTACTTATTCCCCTCCCACCTGCGAAGGAGATGATTCCATTCACATTCCTCTTCTATGCGACCATAGTGTACGCTCTACCTCATGACACCAACGTTATAAGCCGTGCCAGCACTCCTAATGGGCCCGCTCTACCTTTCATCAACCCAACAGGCAAAACCGCACTCCTCTGGACATCCATTGGGCTCGCTGTCATCACATCTTTTTGGCAGGGCCTCATCGTCACCATCGTCACTATAGCTGAAAGCCAAGGGATGTGGACCTTCCGCTTCCGCATCGCACGCTAC
>Ga0307507_10010626_pt1 | contig 11839 bp, 3 predicted proteins | sample 7_EM_MG_FD_207223 | JGI IMG/M metagenome (GOLD analysis project Ga0307507, IMG submission 207223) | Populus trichocarpa ectomycorrhiza microbial communities from riparian zone in the Pacific Northwest, United States - 7_EM | ecosystem: Host-associated > Plants > Roots > Unclassified | place...
GCGCCTATTACTCACCCCTTTGCCTTCTATTACTATTTCCTTTGCAACCCAGAACTGGTCTAGCATATTTTAGCCAATAAGCCACCGGGTAGCCGCCTTAAGGCCTTTCTATATTAAGAGCAGTGTATTATAGTTTTCTATGCCAGCTACTAAGAGTATTGCTTCTTAGCCAGTATATAAGGGGCATAATAGTATTACATGTTTTGGTATCTGTCTTAGCCAGCCATATTTACACCTTAGGCTACCTACTAGGACACCTACCTAGTAAAGCCAATCTTTTAGTCCTATTATTCCTGTCCTTAAGAGTGTTGCTATTATATTTTCCGCCTTTATTAGGCCCTCTTAGAGCCCTTAGGTATTTACCCCCTATAGTATTACCTATGCTACGGCTTAGGTTCCCCTTGCCTAAGTCTACCTCTGTGCCTTTAACTCCTATTCGTCTCTCTAGCGTCAGTCCAACCAGTATTATATTACGGTAGATGGTTTTCCAGTACTCTTTTATACTCTACTTTAGCTCCTTTCTCTCCCTTACTATTGTCTTTACTGGCCTTTTACGCGTCTCCCTTTCTCCTCTATATAGGCCTAGGCCCTAGCGCCACACTATTCTTCTTCTACTTTCTCCACCTGTTTTCCTAATATATCTTCCCTACTTTAGGGTTATTAGTTCCTTCTCCTATAGGGCACCCTAGGGTCCCTCTATAGTTTGTTTAGGCGTGTCTTAATATACTTTATAACGTTAGAGTTACATTCCTTTTACACCCTTTACATTGCATCGGCTTCAATATATAGTTATAGGGGGGGAATATTGGCTTCCTTCTTAAGTAGTGCTATAGCCGTTCGCTTATACCCACCTGTTATACTCCTAAGGCAGGCTATTTAGACCTTTTAGAGTGGTTTAAGGAGTGATTTAGGGGGGCCTTTTTTAGTTTCTCTAGTGGCCCAAATGCTAGATCTATACGTCATAGTTAGCCAGATAACTGCTATATATAGTAGGCGTAACCTCTAGAAGCATAGACCCTATATAGAATTAACAATCCTAGACATAGTGTAACCGACTACGGTACCCTGCCAAACCACTACTATTTTGCCTGCGTATTGCCTACGTATTGTCTGCATATCGGCTACGTATTACTTACGTATCACACTGTTTTAGTTACGTATTAGTTTCCCCTTTTATTTATTTCCATACCTTCCTTGTGTATATAGAGAGGCTCTAGAGCTATATTTTATAATCAAGTTGCTCACTCAATTCTCCTACACTTATACTCTTACAGTTATAACCCTGGCTCGCACTACCTGCTAACCAATCAATCTATTATCTCATTTAAGAAGTCACTACTTCTACTACCTTTGCAGTGTCTTGAGCTTTTTTACCTATTAAACGAACGAACGTACTAGAACTTTCCAGAACGAACTGACGAATAAAATTATTAAAATAAGGTTTCGCTAAGACGCTAACCTAGACCCTGCCTAAACTGTTAAAATTCTAAAAATGACGACTAATACAAACGAATCTTTATCTAAAATTAACCTCATTCTTGACAAGCCATCTAATTGGCTTCCATAGTTCTTTATTATTTAAGATACTGCCAAAACTAACAAGGTATAGCAATACATCGACCTATTAAAGAAGAAAGATAAGCTCCTAAAGCTAAAACCTTTGAAACGACCTATACCCGCAGACGTACTTCCTGCAGCTATATCGATAGCCAAGCTAGATCCAAACCAACTCATTACCTACAATTAACTATACGCGGAATATAAGGACGACCTCCGCATACACCAGAAGCAAGAGCAGGCCATAAGCAATATCAGCAATTACGTTGTTTGCACGACATCAGTATCCTACCTCCCTCTTATTAATGACCTTGACACGGTACACGAACGGCTATAGGCACTTAAGAAAGCACTAGCCCCTACTATATTAGGTTAAAAGCATGACGTCCTTAGTCAGTACACGGCTCTTAAAGCCTACAACAAAAAGCAGAGCATTGAAAAATGGTTAAATAACTGGAGGAACGTCTACAAGCTCGCAGAACAATTAAAGCTTCCAGACGTGTAAGGATTCAGACCATACTACAATTTCGTATGAGTAATCAAACCCATCTCTTTTAGCTTTGCAGGAGCACTAGAAGTAGATCTTATTTAAAAAGAACGGAAGGACAAAGATGCCCCATCTATTATTAACCTTATTAAGGAATTTAAGGAGTACTACTGTATGCAACAAGCATTATCTACCTTAACTGCCAATAACTCTGCATTTGCAACTCTTTAAGGGAACGCAAATTCCAATTCTAATTTAGACTCTAACGGCAATTCCAATTCCAACAGCAATTTTAATTTAAATTTAAGATGGCACAAGGAATGTATATGCGGCATTATATATTGGTTTAGCGATTGCTATTACATTGCTAAGCACAAGCGCCCTCAAGGATGGAGACCAAGGGCAGACGTCTAGAAGAAGGTAGATGAAACTATCTTATCTATGCCTTAGATTAAACGCATCGTTAGCTAAATCCAAAAAAGAGAATAGGAAGCAAAGGAGAATAATTAGAAGAATATAGAATCTATAATTAATTTTAATTCTAAAACCCTAGCTTCTACTATATTGACTAGCTATGCTGCCGCATTTAGTACTGGTCAAATTCCTTTTAAACTCTAGAACACCTAGATACTTAACCCTGGTGTAGATACCCACGTCTGCAATAATAAAGAAGACTTCACCTTCTCCTACCTAGTAGTAGAAGACGACTACCTAATTACTAGCGGAAATTTTAAAAAAATATAAGCCTACGGAACAGTAACTATCACTATCGATATACCTAATGGGAAGTTAAAGATGAGGCTATCCTATATAGCGCTAGTGCCTACTATGTTTATAAATATTGTAGCGCTATTAAGAGCTACTAACAACGATATCTATTTTGACTTGGGGCGAAATTTGCTCTACCGTCTAGCAACTGGCGAAACAGTATGCTATGCGAGACGACTAGGGGGCTACTGGGTACTAATGCATAGAGAGCTTACGCCTATAAATACCCTAGATTTGACTTAATTAACATTCTTAACCTCTAAGAGGTACCAGCCTAGCCGCATGGCCTATAAACCAATCGGAGCCACAGCTACAAGATGGTATAAAATTCTTGGCTATGTAGGACCTAATGCTATTACGCAGCTTCCTAAGCACGTTATTGGCGCAGAGCTGACCGATGAACGAGCACCGCTTAAAATTAAATGTGAAACTTGCTTATTAGCAAAGCACATATAGCAGATCTCTTGAAGACGAGAACATGAATTTCCAGCCACTTAACTATTTAAATGGCTAGCATTTAATATTATCTACCTTGGAGTACCAGGATACAACGGCGATAGATATATTATACATTTCTATTGCACATATTCCAAATTTAACTTTATATTCACCTCTAAGAACAGGGACAAAGCTACCGTCCTACCTACCATTCGTAAGACTTACCGTTTAATTAAAACATGATTTTATTAAGACGTTGTCTTCTTCTGGAGTGATAATGAATAAGTATTTAGACAAACGGAAGACTCCCTAGAGACGTGGTGTGTAGATAAAGGCATTACCTTTAAGTGCCGAGCACCGTATACTGAAGAATAGAATGGCGGAGTAGAACGATCTGGACGAACCCTTATGGAATGATTAAGATCTATATAGCTGGAAGCGTCCTTACCCCTATCTTTAGGACCAGAAGCTTTTCTTACTGCTGGCTATACCCTTAATTAAACGCCGAATGAGCAACTAGGGTGGAAAACTCCGTACAAAGTCGCCTATGGCAAGCCGCTAATACTTACCCATATGCACGAATACGGTTGCAAGACCTATACGCTGAATAAATAAGTTAGAAAGGGAGACAAGCTAGCTCCTTGTGCATTAATTAGATACCTAGTCGGCTATGATTTAACTAATATCTACCAAATCTGGATTTTAAGCCTTTACAAAGTTATTCAAACTAGAGATGTTATATTTAATGAGACCTCGTTCTATGACCCTAAGGGTTAGAATATTGACTACCTACTAAGGGAAGTATTGGAAGACACTATCTAGATAATTAGTCTACCAGAACCTCTTGAAGATAAATCTAAGGATGAATTTATCTTATATAGACCTATATTAAATGCAGATTAAACGACTATATTAAATGACTTAGCAGAGCTTCCTATAAAAGATATTAAACAGCTACTAATACCTAGTAGAACGGTATCTCCAGATCTGCCAGAAACAAGCACCACACTGGGAGGACTTTAAGACGATATCTTGGATATAATTAAAACAAGTTCTACCCAGTCAAGTAGTTTACCAGAACTGTTGAATACAGCTCCACGATCTAATGAGGTCTTGGCTGATCCTTCTGCCAACTTTATCCTACTAGAAGGTTCCAAATGAATTTAATGCCAAGTGTATGCAGTAGTACTAGCCAATATACCTACCCTATTTGGTTACTATGCTGGCTTTGCTATAGGACTAGTAAAGGACATTAACTGAACTAGATCCTCCCTATATTAAGACAATCTTCTACTAGAACCAAAGAATCTAAAAGAGCTAAGAAAGCACCCTTTAACTACTGGCTTTTAAAAGGCAATGGAAAAAGAATACAATGACCTAAAACGCTAAGGGATATTTAAGACTGTCCTAAAGGAAGAAGCAACTAACAACTAGATCCTTCCGCTAAAATGGGTTTTTAAATACAAGTTTGACAGCGATGGCTACCTATAAAAGCTAAAAGCTTAACTGTACGTCCGCGAAGACCTGTAGATTACTAAGGAAGAGACCTATGCAGTAACCCTAGCTGCTTGAATATTCCGTGCCCTCATAGCTATAGCAGCCGCATTTGATTTGGAGATTCGACAGTATGATACTATAAACGCATTTATAAATGCAAGACTAGACAAGCTAGTCTATTGTTACTACCCAGAAGGCTTTAATTAAAATGGACATATCCTAAAGCTACTTATAGCGCTATACGGATTAAAGGTCTTACTACTACTTTAGTATAAAGAGCTTACTAGTACACTGGCCAAATTTGGGTTAAAGCCTGTCTTAGGTACCAACTGCCTTTATACTAATGGACGACTTATTGTCTTCTTCTATGTAGACGATATCGCCGTTCTATTTGCCAAAAAGGACCTTTTAAGACTACAGGAATTTAAAGCCAAATTACTGCACTAATATAAGATCCGTGCACTAGGAGACCTATAGTGGTTCCTAGGAATTTAAATCAAACAAGATTAACTAAGTAGAAAGCTCTGGCTCTGCTAAGATTTCTATATCGAAAAGATAGCCAATCAATTCAATATTTAACTAGGAAGATTTCCTAAGTCACTACTTCCTACCAAAGAGCTGACTCCGTCCAACCAGTAAATGAACCCTTAAATAACACTAGCCTATTAGCAACGGGTTGGTTCTCTTGCGCATTTTGCCGTATTTAGAAGGCCTAATATTGCCAAGACGCATTCTAAGCTGGCTAAATTCCTCACCAATCCAAATCAAAAGCACCTTAATGCATTAAACCAAGCCATTGCCTATTGCCTTGGAACAAAATCTACAGCTATTAAATACTCTGGCGAAGTATTTAGAGCATATGTCTACTTCAGAAACCCTAAGGGAGAAGACGTCACCTTTTACGGAGCATCTGACGCAGTATTTGCGGACCATAAAGACACCAGACGGAGCTCTTAAGGATACCTGTTTATGCTATTTAGAGGACTGATTAACTGGAAGGCGACCCTATAGAGATCAGTAACTCGCTTGACTACTAAAGCGGAGCTTCTCTCCCTGTCTATAGCTGCTGTTAAAATCATCTGGTGGCAACGTTTCTTTAAGGCAATCGGTCTCAATTTGGAACGCGATTTTACCCTACTATGCAACAATATGCAGACCGTACGACTTCTAAGACAGGATACACCAAAGCTTGATACTAAGCTTCGACATATCGACGTCTATTAGCACTAGCTCAGACAAGAGGTCCAAGACAAAAAGATTGACGTATAATAGGTCCCTATAGACAAGATGCCTGCTAATGGCCTTACCAAAATTCTACCCTGTCAAAGGTACGAGGCGTGGATAAAGCAATTGAATTTGGTGGATATTTAATATTAAATTGCTACTGCATCATCTAATAAAGATTCTTGAACATCACCCTACTCCTAAATTGTGTCTAAATTTCCTATTTTGGTATAGTTTTAACCTTTATTTTTTCTATAGCTTTAACTACACCGTCAAATCTGGGGGGGTGTGTAACTGACTACGGTACCCTGCCAAACCACCACTGTTTTGCCTGCGTATTGCCTACGTATTGTCTGCGTATTGGCTACGTATCACTTACGTATTACGCTGTTTTAGTTACGTATTAGTTTCCCCTTTTATTTATTTCCATACCTTCCTTGTGTATATAGAGAGGCTCTAGAGCTATATTTTACAATTAAGTTGCTCACTTAATTCTCCTACACTTGCACTCTTACATATAGCAATATACTATACTTAGCCCTTACGGGCCGCTTGCGCCGTATATACGCTCCACTAGAGCTTGCTGTCTACCCATACTCCTAATACCCTTAGGCCTTAAACCGGTTAACCCCTAAAGCCTTAGATGTGGATTATATGCTAAAAATCTACAGATTAGTTACATTTTCTTATAAAATTGATTAGCTGGTATTTCTTTAGTGAGAATTAAACTCTATATCATCTTGCCCATTCTATATAGGTATTATAGGCTTTCTCTAGTATCCTACAGTTCTCTGCGGCTATTAGCCTATATATAATTAGGTTTGTGTTATCAACAAAGCCTATCCCCTAGGTCGCCCCTTCCTTAAAGGTGTTAAGTAGGTTGCTTACAAAGAAGAGGAAGAGTATAGGCAACAGAGGTAATCCTTATAGTATTCCTATTATAACTGTAATAGGGGGGCTCTAGTATCTGCTAAAGACCAGTAATATTTCTTTCTAGCCTATAAATCCTTAAACAAATTAAATAATCCATTCTAGGAAGCCCTTTGCCCTAAGGATGTATAGGAGACGCTTATAGGGTATATTATTATAGGCGCCGCTAATATCTAGGCTAAGCATTAATACTACAAAGTCCTTTCGCATAGCCTATGCAGTTTTAATAGTAGCAGCGAGTAGTGTAAGTGCTAATAGCGTTAAGCAATTCTTTCTTGCCCCTATTTAGCTTTGTAGTAGTAGGGTATATTCCTCTACTGTGTCTACTATATGGTCCGCTATAACCTTTTTTAAGATCTTGCTTAGGGTATTTTCTAAGGCAATAAGGCGGTAGCTTCCTAGAATTAAGTAGTCTGCTTTACCTTCTTTTTATAAAATAACCATTGTTATAGATCTTCTAAGTCGCGGGTAGTAGCCTATTGCAAAGTATGCTCTGGCTACGTCTACAAGCCAAGGTGCTATAAGTGGTCCATAGGTCTTTAGGGCTTTATTTAGGATCCCATCTAGTCCTAGTGCTATATTGTTTAAAAGGCGGCTGATAGTTCTAGCCATTTCTTTAGTTATTATATCGCTATCGACCCTCAGGCAAGTCACCAGTGTTTTACCAGTAATATCGCTAAGGTCTGCTAGAGCTGGTTAAGGGAAAAATCTTTCTATAAGGATCTTTACCTTCTTATCATTATTACTTATAGCCTATAGTTCGCCTGCTCTTTATAGGGGTAGTAAGTATAGATCTTCTACTAGGCGTCCCACCTTTTTCTTTACCCATTTCGCTATAGTCCAAAGGCCCTTATTATAGGGGAGACTCGGGTTAGTAGTATATTTATTTATAAACCATCTCCAGTTATTCCTTACTTCTTTTCTTAGGGTATTCTTTAGCTGGTTTCTTGTGTCTTTATATTATCTCTCGTCCTTAGAATCATGGCTGCTTATATATTTCCTCCTTACTCGTCATTGGCCGGCTACAAGGGCCGCGCACTATACGGACCATACGTATTACATATAGGGGCCTAGTTTTAAAACTAGGCAGTACTCTTTTAGCCCACTTTTAATTACTGCCTAAATCCTTTCTAGTCTTTAATCAATTTCCTTAGGGGTAGCCAATAAGCCTCACTTATTTAGTATTAGGTGGATTTCTTCTAGGTCTTAGAGTTATTATTTAATTATATTAAGGAAGCTATCTATATTAAGCTTCCTTATTGCGTATCTTTTACCATTTAGTTACGCCTTAATGTCCAGATCTAGTTGTATCTAGATAGGGATATAGTCTAAGGTAAGTACCCATTCTTCTTTAAGGGAGCACCTTTTAAGTCTCTAGTATAGGTTTTCGTCCATAATTATAAGGTTAATTATACTTTTGGCGGTACCCCATTGCCATATAATTGCACCTAGGGGGGTAGCTAGCTTAAGGCCCCCATTGTCTATAGCTCTTAGTAGGCACTCTGCCTATCAATTAGCAGCAACATAGATGCCCCCCCACTATAGGTGGTAGAGGTTCATATCTCCTAGTAGGATAAACTCCGCGTATTTAGTTTCTAGCAAGCTTATTACAGATATAATATTCTCTATCTATACTACCCCTTCAACCCTAGGGTTATAGACATTAATAATTTATACTAGTCCCCTATATATCTGGATAGTTATAACTGCAATATCTGGGTTAACTGCCTGCTATAACCATAAGGCAAGGCTAATATTTTTGCTAATTATAAAGCATACGCGTATAGCTGCTTTTAGTTCATACAGGAGCTGGAATCCTTAGGGGCAGTATATCAATTATATATAGGTATTATAATACGGCTCTTATATAGCAAGAACATAGTATTTCTCTAGGTCTAGACTGTCTAGTAGGGGCCTTGCTAGACAGTGGTTCATATTACCGCAGTTATACTATATAATGGTCAAGTGGCGGACCCCCAGCAGGGGTCCTTTGCCTCTCCTTCACTCCTCGCTTCTTCCGTTTCCACTTTCTCTAAAATGTTCAGAACTTTCGTCTCCTATATTTACTCCCTGGCCACTACTTATTTTATATAGAGCTTTCCATTCCTATATCTTATGTTCCTACTAGCCTTTCTAAATCTAAGTCTATTATTGCCTCTGGTTCTTCCCCCGTTCTCACCAGTTGGCTATATACCCCTTATAAGCCAGCTACGTATGTTATATTTACCACATTAAATCTAATTCTTAATTGTCCCAGCCTTAAACTTACCATAGCCGTCTATAGGGGTCTTCCTACTAGGCATCCTCTCCCTTATATCCCATATGTCCCTTATGTCCCTATTTAGTCTGGTAATATTGCGCAGCGTCGCTTTTAGCCTATTAAGGCTTGGGATAGCTGGCTTAGCCCCCCAGTATTAAAGGTAGGAAACACTAGGAAGACACCTACATCCCCCTAGCTTATTACCTATTGTTTCCATTTATATAACCTAGCGTACAGTTATTCCTGTAGCTGTTAAGCCCTTTCCTTCCATCTCCTATATTTAATACAGTCTTCTCTCTCCCACGCCTTATATGTGCTTCGGTAATAGTTCGCGCATTTTATTTAGTCTTAATTTATACATTATCTTATATTATAAGGGCCTGCACAGTAGCTGCAGCACACCTGTGCTGTATATATGGATTGGGTGTGTCCCCATTATGCGCAGCAATAATATTATTCCAGGTGTAGTCTGTGGTTATAGAGCCTTGTGTTATATATAAGGCCATTTATAATTATTCCTTTTTAGATAAGGAGTTTTTGCATTCCTAGTATATATACACTAACAATAAGGGAGCTATGCGTTCATCTATTATTTCCCTAGCGAGTCTCTAGCGCCCCTTATATCCTCTTATTGTTCTTATTATATGCTTGGTTTATATTTTCCTGTTAAAGCTATTAGATCTAGGTAATTACAAGTCCTAATATAAAGCGTTCCGTTTATTTTACTATCTCCTGTATAGTTGCTATATTATCCGCCTGGCGTCCCCTTTCTACCCTAAGGCTTATAGGAACCGACAGGACTTTAACTAAGTAATCTTTACAAAGCACTTTTATACTAATACGCTCTCCTAGCCTATCCCCTACCCTTACGGCCCGTTCCTTTGCCTATTAGTCCTTTAGGGTAACTCTAATGTCTCCACTCCTAAGGTGTCAGACTACGACGGCGTTATAGACCTCCTTGCGAATCTCCATAAGAACTTCTATTTCTGATTATCCCCTAAGTTCCTCTACCTTTTCTGTATTTGGTCATATTGTGATTATATACCCAGTTATTGTCTTTAGGGGGGTAGGTTCCCTGTGCTATAGGAGCGCAGCTACGGCGGCCTAGATACGGTTCGCCTATTAGGGGGAATTTTATTTATCTTCGATTTTATTTAGCCGTTAAAGGATTTAATTAAGGGTTTGCTAGAGGGGCGCCTAAGGTTTGCTAGACTAGAGCCATTCTGCTAGCTGTATTAGTTTATAATAGCTAATAGATACTCCCCTATAATTCCGGATATTAGACGCGTCTAATAGGCTTTATATTTTGTCAAATGCCTTCTTAATTGGGATATTTCCGCTTTCTGGTATAGTATTCGCCCGTCCTTGTTGTTATTATGGGGGGCCATTGTTAGGTATAGGTCTGGCGGTCACGCGCGACTACGTACCACCGTCGTTCTACCTATGCCTCCCCTGTAATGCATGCATCTCAGGGGATTATCAGGGTGTTTTTCAGGGTTCTTTTAGTTGGTTTGGTCTTTTTGGGCCAGGTGCAGCAAGAGCTTTAAAAGTCAAAAGGTTCTAGAGCCTAGGTTCTATTATATAATCGATTAACTTTAGGAAGTAATATAAAATATTAGTATTAAGTTAAAGTAATACTATTTATGGCTGGGTTACTAACGCCTTTATAAATAAGAATAATTAGTTAAAGATAGAGCTGCACAACGCCCTTAGCGCTATATTAATATCCTTTAATCTTTAGATATTACTAAACGCCTATATAATTCTTAGTGTTATTACTCACTTTATTAATAAGTTGGGGAGGCGGTAGAACGTAGTTTTAGGGCTTTATAAGGTTATTAGTAAATATACCAGTAAGAATATAGCGGCTATTCTACTTAAGGTGTTTAAGGACTATAAGATTAGCAGTAATATTAGATATTTTATAGCTAATAATGCAAACTTAAACAATACCTGCGTAGATGCAATTCTTTAAGCTCTATATTTAAATATATCGCTAAAGAAATAAAAGGCTTATTATCTTCGCTACTTTAGCTATATTATTAACCTCTATATATAGACTTTTATTATAGAGAAAGATATAAAGGTCTATAAAGAGTTAGTAACTACCTATTATAAAATAGATTTTAAAAGGATTAATAAGCTTTAAAAGAAGTGTAAAGTGGTTAGATTAATATATAACCTTATCTAGTATATTTAAAACGGCCCTTAGTGTTATGGCTTTTTTAAAAGGATTAAGATAGGTAGTTTATTAGCAGAATTTAATGGCTTAGAGGTAGGTTTGTTTATAGGTTTATTAGATTTCTTATTATAGTAGAACCTTAAAGGCTTTCTAATTGGCTACGGCCCTAGGTTATCTTTAATCCTATTTTTATAACTATAAAATCGCCCAGTTTTTAACTATTTGCCTATATTATAACTTTTTTTAGAATTTCGGCAGAACATTAGAGGCGCTATAATTAGCTACTTTAATAGTTATATTAGCCTAGTCGCAATATTTATAACTATATCTTCTTTATTAAAAGCGATAACGTATTTCACGGGTGAGCTAGTCAAACGGGTGAGCTAATCACTTCAAAAACACACCAAAAAATGGAAAAATCACACTTTAATATCTTAACAACCACTTAATAATAAATTTTAATAATTTAAATTTGGACTTTTATATATACTCTCTA
>Ga0307507_10010627_pt1 | contig 11839 bp, 9 predicted proteins | sample 7_EM_MG_FD_207223 | JGI IMG/M metagenome (GOLD analysis project Ga0307507, IMG submission 207223) | Populus trichocarpa ectomycorrhiza microbial communities from riparian zone in the Pacific Northwest, United States - 7_EM | ecosystem: Host-associated > Plants > Roots > Unclassified | place...
TGGCAGTTCGAGGTGCACACTTTGAACCAACGGTTTGAATTACTCAAGGCGAATCAAGGGCTGGGACGTTTTTCCCATTGAAGACGAGATTACCCTCTTTCCGGCCCTATAAATAGGATCAATTTTCATGCTCAAAGGGTTGGCAACGGGGAGCTCAAAATTGGCACAAAATAAGCTTTTCCAACCCGGTTTTCCTGCAACCAGTTTTCTTTTTCCAGCTTCTTCTCCCTCAACCAGTGACAGCCGGCCGTAGTCCAGCCCCCCACAGACACACACACCAGAACAGCCCTCACACACCTCTCCCTTCCCCTTGATTTTCTTCTTCCCCTCAGCAGCCAGCAACAAGGGACAACCCCCTCTCTTGCAAAGCCAAACCGGGGCAGCCCCCTTCCTTTCCTCTCATTCTCTTCCAGCAGTCCCAAAGAAACATTGTCCCCTCTCCCTCCCATCAACACAACGCCAGCAACAGATCTTCACCTCAGCTTCTCCTTCACAGCAGCAGTACCACCAGCGCCACCGCCTCCTCCGCGCCAGGTTAACTTTCCTCCCCCCTCATATTATTTCCGTGACCTGCGTTTCCTTCTGCATGCAGAACATTCGTTCTGCATGCAGGAGGATGGGGGGAAAATAATTCCCCCCGTTGGTTTCTTGTGCTGGGCCAGAACTGTTCTGGCCCAGCTAGTCTTGTTTGATGGGCCAGGTTGATCCTGGCCCAGCCCTGCCTTCTGGGCCGGGTCTGGCCCAGAGGAGAATATCAGTTTTTGGGCCGAGATCGGCCCAATCCATTTTGGGCCGAAATCGGCCCTACACTTTTGGGCTGAGTCCGGCCCAGTTGGTTGGGCCGGACCAGCCCAGCCCATTTAATATTATATATTATATATTATATTGTTTTGTACTATTTATATATGTATACATGTTTTAAAACCAGAAAAAAAATCAAAAAATTCTTCAAAAATCATTTCAAAAAAATATGCGATTTTCTGTAATTTTATTACTGTATTTTGATCAATATCGGTTTGTATTTTTATACTGTAAAGATACAAATCCGGTATTAAAATACCCGGTTTTCGTCAAGACATAAAAAAAAAAATATTTGGTTTTCATGCATACGGCCTAGTCTCTCCAATATATATATATAAAAATATTATAACATCATATTTTTCACACCACAAAGAAAATTTCAAAACAATATATGTATTAGCATGCATTTTGGCTTTAATAACCAGTTTATTCAAGCCATGAGAACTAGGCCAATATTTCAAAAATTCCAAAAAATCTTTTTGTTTTATTTTAGTATATGGGATTACGCATTTAAAAATAAAATGTATTCCTGATATTAAAAATATAGTTTTTTACATAGACATTAGAACAGTTAGGTTTTACCCGATAAGATAAGGACCTCCTTATTGAGGAGGACTTTTCTTGAACCATAAACGGACCAACATAGACGTTAGAACGGTTAGGTTTTACCTGATAAGATAAGGACCTCCTTATTGAGGAGGACTTTTCTTGAACCATAGACGGACCAACATACGTAGACATTAGAACGGTTAGGTTTTACCCGATAAGATAAGGACCTCCTTATTGAGGAGGACTTTTCTTGAACCATAGACGGACCAGCAACTAGGAAACACAACGAGACCTTGAATTTTATCAGACAAATAAACAATGCAGCTTACCTTAGGTAGGGCGTACTTGGAGTGCTAATACCTTCCCTTTACGCAACCAGTCCCCGTACCCAATCTGTGAGACCAATTAGGGTTCCTAGTGACCAAAATACTAGGTGGCGACTCCCATTCCATTTTCCTGCCAACAAAAGACAATATTTTCTTGTCTACCCACCTTTGCCAGATAGATACCATACACACTCCCTAGATTTTAAAAGTGGAATTTTCACCGCGACGTCGCGCACGTGCGACAAGGAGGTTAAAAATACAAAGATTGAAATTTTGACAGTATATTCTTGAATGATGAGAGCCCTGTTGGAAAAGAAAATTTAAATTTGAGGAGAAAAGTCCAAAATTGGATGTTTATGGACTTAATTGGATTTTATTGAAGGTTTAATTGAATTTATAGAGGGTTTGATTGCAAGAAAAATGGATTTTTAAGTCAATTTAGGCTTTAATTGGAAGAAATTAAAGTTCTGGGGTCAAATTATAATTTTTAAGAGTTGATTTGGTCAAATCAGGGGTTTAATTGCATACATATTGAAGTTTAATGGCCAATTAGGGACTTAATTGAGGAAATCTGAAACCAAGGACCAAACTGGAAAAGGCGCGTAAATATAGGGGCTGTAATTAACCAAATTAGGGGCCAAATTGAAGAAATTGGAAGTTTATTGATCAATTGAGGGTCAAATTGCATAAATCAGAGACCAAGGACCAAAGTGAAAAAGGCGGCCAACTATAGGGGCGGCGATTGAAGTTGGCAGGGATGCAATTGCATTAATTCTTAAAATCAAAATTACATTTGAGGACTTAATAGAACAAAGTATAAATTGAGGACTGACTTGGAAATTGAAACCTTTTTTAATTTAAATGAAACGGCGCGTTTTGTCTAAAACGACGTCGTTTCATTTTTTTTTTTTTTAAAAAGGAGAGAGCAGAACGGTGTTGTTTTGAACGACATTGTTCCTCTTTCTTCTTCCCCTGGACATGCAGCAGGGGAAGAAAGAAAGCTTTTGTTTTTTTTCTTCTTTAATTTTGTTGCCTCTCTCTCTCTTCCCGCGTGCTCTATCAAGAACCGAAGCCCCACGCCCTTTGATGATGAGAAACCAGGGGAGCCGCGCCTTGCCAGCCGCACCCACTGGCCAACCGACCGGCGCTGCCCTGCTCCCCATGCGCAACAATGAAGAGCCCCGCTCCCTTGGCCCTATAAATAGAGACTCAACGCCAGCACGCGAGGAGAAAAGAGGGGAGGAGAGAACAAACCGAAGGGAGGAAAAAAAAAACAAAACGCAGAGAAATAAAAAACAAACCGAAAAAGGAGAGAAAGAACCGAACCAAAAAGAACCACTAGTAAACCCAAACTGAGAGGGAGGAAAAGCTTGAAACGGGGGAGGAAACTTAAAAAACAAACCGGGAGGATAAAGGGAAACCACTGAAAACGAAAGAAGAGGAAAGAACACGGAGGAGAAGGGAAGAGCAGTAACCTCTCCCTCCGCCGCTTGAAACAGTAGCACTGCTGCTGGGAGTCACCGTCCGTGAGCCACGACACCGCCACCAGCCTCCACCACAGCACCACCAGCAAAGCAGTCCGACCAGCAAGGCACCACCTCCTCCACGCCAGGTAAGCTCTTCTTCCCCCTGCATTTATTTCTGCGTTTCCTCCTACATGCAGAACATTCGTTCTCCATGCAGGAGGATGAGAGGGGGAAAATAATCCCCCCCCGGTTGGATTTTTTATGCTGGGCCAGGCTGGTGCTGGCCCAGCACTGATGGGTTCCCCTTTTTCTAGGTTAGGCTGATTCTGGCCCAGCCTTCATGTCTGGGCCGGGTCCGGCCCAGACCCAAAGAGGCAAAGTGAACTGTTGGGCCGAGATTAGCCCAACCCTTTTGGGGCTGAGCCCCGCCCAGTTAGTTGGGCCGACCTAGCCCAGCCCACTTAATATTATATATTATCTATTATAATGTTTTTATATTATTTATATATATAGATATATATCCAAAAAAATAAAAATAAAAATTCTGAAAAATCCTTAAAAATTTTGTTGATTTTCTTGCATATTTTTATCAAAATTGTTTAATACTGGTTTGTATTTTTATACCGTAAAGATACAAATCCAGTATTAAAATATCGGGTTTTCATCAAGACATCAAAAAATATAAAATAAAAGGAAATGTTTTGCTTTCAAAATTCTGAAAAATCTTTTAAAAAAAAATTGTTGATTTTCCTGCATATTTTTATCAAAATTTCTTAATACTGGTTTATATTTTTATACCGTAAAGATACAAATCCAGTATTAAAATACCCGGTTTTTGTTAAAAAAAAATATTTTGTTTTCATGCATACGGCCTAATCTCTCCAAAATAAAGAAAAAAAATCATCACATCATATTTTCATACAACAAAGAAAATTTCAAAAAAATATATGTATTAACATGCATTTTGGCTTTAACAACAAGTTTGTTAGAGCCATGAGAACTAGGTAAATATTTCAAAAATTCTAAAAAAAATCTTTTTGTCTTCTTTTAGTATTTGGGATTACGAATATATGCGTAAAACATATTCTTGATATTAAAAAATATAGTTTTTTAATATATAGACGTTAGAACGGTTACGATTTTACCCGATAAGATAAGAACCTCCTTATTGTGGAGGACTTTTCTTGAACCACAAACAGACCAACAATTAAAATAGGATAACACCTTAGCTTTTTATCAGACAATCAAACAATGCAGCTTACCTTAGGTAAGGCGTATTTGGGGTGCTAATACCTTCTCTTTACGCAATCAATCCCCGTACCCGATCTCTGAGACCAGTTAGGGTTCCTAGTGACCAAAATACTAGGTGGCGACTCCCATTCCATTTTCCACTGATAAAAGACAAGAATTTCTTGTCTTCCCATATTTGCCAGATAGATATTTACATTTTAGATTTAAAGTGGGACCATATTTCGCCGCGACGCCGCACACGTGCGACACTTGGATCAACTACTTTGGCAATATCTATGTTTCGCCAAGCAATTTCGATCACTTGTCATTCTGAGGATGTTCGGTGACAATATGACTAATGACACCCTCCTTCATAGATTCAACTCGTCTCTTACTCACCATCTTCCGGACTCGATTCTTGCAATTGTTCAACTGAATGGCCTGAAATCCCCCCATGATATTCAAATCTCCTATTTGGATTATATCACATAGGAAACAATTGTTGCATGGGATTTAACGGAGTCAGGCAAAAAGTCTAGAATCTGGCAAATGCTGGTAAATAAACTCAAATGGCAGAGGGATGTCAATCTTGGCAAAGACATTTGAGCAGTTGATGTTATGGCAAGACCTGACTAGGCAAAATAACTGAGGTTTCTCAATTGAGAGTCATCTTCTGATTCATCTCTCATGATTGTTCTGGAATTCATGGTAGAACCTTCAATCTTTCCCCTCTTCATAGCTTGTTTAATTCTTTCAGCAAATCCTCACAACATCATGTTAATCTTCCAATGTTGTTGTGGTTGTTTGAGGATTGTTACGAGCTTTCCAACAGCTAAGTAATCTTGGCAGTACACAGAAACTTGCAGCACTGTCACTACTGATGTATGGAATCAAGCGTTGTCTCTACTAAAGGAAGAGAACCTGATGAATCTGAAACCCTTTTGTCTCCTCTTCGATTCCTCACTGGCAGTGCAGCAAACAAGCACCTATAGGGGGAATTATGCTCTGTTAAAGTTCAATGTTTGCTCTTGTTTTTCAGTCCAGGTCTATCTCTTCTCCCTACTTATGTGTTTTTATACTAATTATTGATGATCTGAAACTACTGCATCCTCTCTTGGATTCCCCACTTGTAGAGCCACAAACAAATTTCTATGGAGAGCTCTGCCATGTAGAAGTTCAATGTTTGCTTCTGTTTTTCCAGATCAAACCCTATGTTGCTGGACCGGATGAAGCTCGCAATGGGGGTGACTTCAAAGGAGGTCAAGCTTAGAAAGCTAGCAGCTATTGGGTGCTCTTGGAAGATGTGAAAGCTATGAACAATTAACAGTGCAACTGACCAGGAACAATGGTTGTCATTAGTTGATGACTGAAGGCATTGCTGTTGTTGTTCATGATTGAAAAGGAGAGGTGCAACTTCAATAGGACATGGACAAGCAGTGTTCCCATAAAAGACTATGCAGACATTCCCTTTCGTCTAGCTATTTCACCTTTGATGCTCTCAACTTCCTTTTGACAATGAGCCTCTCTCTGACCCCTTTTTTTTGTTATCTGTCTTTTTCAGTCCAATGTAGTAAACCTCGGATGGGGGAACTTATTTTTTCATCCCAGTACATGCATGATAAATGTATGACATGTAATCTATATGATGAACTGACCCTTCAAAGGAGACATATGGTCATAACTCTTGCATGATGAAACAAGAATTTTATTCTTGCTCAAACTCTACAATAAAAATTTCTTGAATGATGACCATTATATCCCTGTAAGTCTTGAATTCAAGATGCTTCAAGAAGGGCTTGCTCAAATGCAAAACAATGTATACGGAGCATACATCCTAAAGGCATGTTCTAATATTTTTACGTGAGACAAAAGGTAGGTTTACTATTTAGTCTCTAAGAAGGGTCTCTCGTTGTCCCAGTGATCACCCTCGTTGTCGCACGTGTGCGGCGTCACGGCGAAATTGTTCCACTTCAATCTAAAATGTAAATATCTATCTGACAAATATAGGGAGACAAGAAATTCTTGTCTTTTATCGGTGGAAAATGGAATGGGAGTCGCCACCTAGTATTTTGGTCACTAGGAACCCTAACTGGTCTCAAAGATCGGGTACGGGGACTGATTGCGCAAAGGGAAGGTATTAGCACCCCAAATACGTTTTACCTAAGGTAAGCTGCATTGTTTGATTGTCTGATAAAAAGCTAAGGTGTTATCCTATTTTTTATTGTTGGTCCGTTTATGGTTCAAGAAAAGTCCTCCTCAATAAGGAGGTCCTTATCTTATCGGGTAAAATCCTAACTGTTCTAACGTTTATATAAAAAAAACTATATTTTTAATATCAGAAATATTGCTACCCAATTTTTAACCCATATTTTTGATAAATTTTCAGAAAAATCAAAAATATCAAAAAAACAACGAAAAACCCAAAAAATGCATTGACAGGGAGAAAAATTTTGGGGGGAGGAAAAATTTTGGGGAAAAAAAAAAAGAAAACCCTAAAAGCCTAATCTTCTACACTCATGAGCGCCGCCTGACCTTGGCCAAAAAACCAGAGGCCACGGCCAATCTTTCCCATTTTCCACAGACCCTTCCCTCTCTCGGTGGCATCTCCCCGTCATCTACCTCTCATCAGCCAAAGTTTTTCCTCCTCTCAGCCAAGATCCCCCCCTCATCCAAACACACAAGACAGCCCCTCACCTGACACTGTTCCCCAAAGCCATTTCCAGCACCATCTCCTTCTCCTCAGCCAAAAAACCAGAGGCTCAAGCCCCCCTTTCCCCCCCTGACTTTTGACCACGACCCATCGTCCCTCTGCTCCCTCAACCGACAGATCTCACCCTCCAACGGCGACCCCCCTTGCACGAGAAAACCCAGAGAAACCGTCCCTAAGCTCTCCATCTTCCCTGCAAAAGGAGAGAAACCCACCGGACACAAGCCTTCTCCAGTTCTCCCCCTTGAGCCGCCGCCCCCCATCGTCTTGGATTTGTTTTTCTCCCGAGACCAGCCGGCCACTCATTTTTTCCCTTGGCTTTGCTAAACAAACCGGAGAGCATCGGACTAACCTCTCTCTCCCTCGGCCACGACCTCCATCGTCCCCAGCCTCCCAGCCGCCCGCAGACCCAGCTCTCTCCTCACTCGGCCTCGATAACCCATTCTCCTGGACCAGCCGCCAGCTCGTGAAGACCCGGCAACCCCCCACTCTTCTTCATCGGTTCAACCCACGTAGCAGATCTGGACCGTGAACCAACGGCCGGATCTGCCACCAACATGGGGAAACGAACCGGGAGGAAGAAGGAAGACCGAGAACAGATCTAAAAAAAGGAGTCAACTGCTTGTTGTGTTTTTGATTTTTTTTTTTTTTTGTCACCGCCGGCATTAGAAGGAAGAAGGGACGAAGCTGGTACAGCCCCCCTGCTCTCTGGATTTCACGGCGGCGCGTGGACCCACCCGCCGCCAGTGTCGGTGGCGAGTGGAGGAGACGCGCCGCCACTGTTCCGCGCCCAGAAACCTTCCAGCACTGTTCCGGCCTTCTCTGCAATTCCTGTAGATTTTTTGGGTTTTTATTTTGTAACTTTTGAATTGTATTTGATTTATTTTGAATTTTTGTTATTTGTTTTACATGTAGAAAAAGGATGTGTAAGAAAAAAAAAAAAAAAAGAGGTGTGTGTTTGTATTTTTTATTTATGTTATTGAATTATAAAAATTAAAAAAACAAAAAAGAATTAAGTGTTTAATTTGAATATGGTTAAATATATTGAGGAGAAATAAAATTATGTTGTATTTTTCATGAAAATATAAGAACATATTTTTATATATATTTTGAGATTTAATAGCTGATTTATTAAAGTCTTATAATTTAATTAATATTTTAAATTTTCAAATCACATTAAACCACAAAGCAGTTTATTTTAGATAGGGTATGTTAGGGGTGCTAATATCTTTTCTAGCCACAACCAGTTTCTTACCCTCGACTCTCTAATAAAGACCAATATATCTGGGTTTCCTAGTAACCATGAATTGGATACTAGGTAGTGACTCCCAAAAAAACCAATCAAGCAAACAAAAGAAAAAAATTGACAGCCGATCACCATGCCGGTGACGTGCGACAAGGAATACGTTTTACGTATAAATTCATAATTTCAAATACTAAAATAAGACAAAAAGTATTTTTTAGATTTTAAAAATATTGGCCAAATTCTCATGGCTCTAACAAACTTGTTATTAAAGCCAAAGTGCATACTAAAACCTTTTTTGAATTTTTTTTTTGTTTTATGTGTAAAAACAATATGATTTTTTATATGAAAATACGATGTGATGATTTTTTTTTTATTTTTTTTATCTTTGAGAGACTTGGTCGTATGCAGGAAAAACAAAATTATTTTTTTTGGTTTTATAAAATGTTTTGCAATATTTTGACGAAAACTAGGTATTTTAATACCAGATTTGTATCTTTACGGTATAAAAATACAAACCAATATTACACAAAATAGATAGAAAAATACACTAGAAAATCACAAAATTTTTTAGAAAATATTTTTGGAATTTAATTTTTTTTTAAATGAACAGTGGATTACTCTCCACTGTTCACATGTAACGTGAACAGTGGAGACCACCGAGGGAAGGAGGCTGACCTGCGGTGGAAGCTTGGCTGCGACGAGGAGGCTCTGCCGGTGGCTCAGCAGGCTTCGATGGAAGGAATGGCGGCCGGTGTCGGTTGCTGGTGAAGGAAGAAGAAAAGTTGTAGAGGAGAGAGGCTCGGCGGCGCGCTCACTATATGAGATGTTCGGGCGGTTGCTCGTGATGGAGATGGAGGTTTTCAAGCCGGTGGTGACGATGTTGGCGGCTGAACGCCCCGGTGGAGAGAGAGAGAGAGAGAGAGAGGCAGGTTCTGCTGGCAGCAGAAACCGGGTTAAGGAGGCTGGTTTTTCGGCTGTCTTTGGACCCAAATTTCCTCCTCTTTGAAGCATGAAAATCACATTTATTTATAGGTGATGGAAGAGGAACACTTCGTCTCTTCTAGTGCCAAATTTCAGCCCTTGGTTCGACCCGAAAACACTCCAACCACTGCTTCAAAGAAGCAATGATGAACTGCCAGTTTTGTGCAGGAAAATGGCTGGTCGGGTTGGCTACTTTGGGGCGGTGTCACCGCCTCTACAGCCTCGATCAGCCAAAATTATTTATACTAGGTTGTATTCAGGTGTCAGGGTATCGTTTTCGTGCATGTTTCATTTAATTTGGGGAAGAAATGAGGCGTCAAACGCCTTGGGAAGGAGGCCCCTCGGGGAGCCTCTCTGAAGAAGATAATGAATAGTAATTGTTCTGCCAATTAGAGTTTAGTCCCTTAATTTGTCATTTATCTCTAATTACACCCTTGATTGGCCTCAAATTTTCAATTTTGTTTAATTTCACCCCTGCCGAACTTCAACTCGAACCCCATATTTCCGTGTCTTTTCCAGTTTGGTCCTTGGTCTCTGATTTATGCAATTTTGACCCTCAATTGATCAATAAACTCCCAATTTCTTAAATTTGGCCCCTGATTTGGTTAATTGCAGCCTCTCTATTTACACGCCTTTTCCAATTTAGTCCTTGGTTTCAGATTTCCTCAAATAAGTCCCTAATTGGCCATCAAACCTTAATATTTATGCAATTAAGCCCCTGATTTGACCAAATCAACTCTTAAAAATTATAATTTGACCCCAGAACTTTAATTTCTTCCATTTAAAGCCCAAATGGACTTAAAAATCCATTTTTCTTGCAATCAAACCCTCTATAAATTCAATTAAACCTTCAATAAAATCCAATTAAGTCCATAAACATCCAATTTTGGACTTTTCTCCTCAAATTAACTTTTTTTTTCCAACAGGGCTCTCATCATTTAAGAATATACTGTCAAAATTTCAATCTTTGTATTTTTATCCTCCTTAATCAATTTTTCTGACCATTTTCTGAGCGCTCCTACCTCCTATTATTTTTCTAATTTCTTCCGGCTATATATTATTATTTATTATTATTATTGTTATTTTATCTTTTTATATTTTTTTATATTTTTTTATTTTTGTGTGGGGACCCAAAAATAGGTTACAACACTCGTAAAGACAATATGGGGGCTCAGCAAATAATGAGATGACACGTATACCAATCACTAACAGTTTAAGCACTCAACGAAGAGTTAGGGTTTACACAAACTTAAACATTGATTAAAAGTCGTAAGATAAGCTGCTAGTCCCCCACCTAACCTGAAGCTTGTGTGTGCTTTCAAAAATTAAAACATGTGATGCATGAGAGAATTTTATACAATGGATGAATAAAACAAAAATAAAATAAAACAAAACATGAAAAAACTTTAACATATCAAAACACAAAGCTCAGTCCGATAATGTTGAAAACAATACCTTCCCTAGCAGATTCACTATTCTGTAGCACGTCACCTGCGCGGCGTTTGCTGGTGATTTTTCGTTCTCTTTGATTGATTGGTTCATTGGAGTCGTCATCTAATATTTAATTAAGGGCTACTAGAGAACCCAGATATACTGGTCTTATCAGAGATTCATGGGTAAAGGACTGGTTGTGACTAGAAAAGACATTAGCACCCCTAGCACACCCTACCTAAGGTAAGTTGTTTTGCGATTTTAGGTGAATTAAAAATTTGAAATATTAATCAAATTTTAAAATTTTAATAAATCAGTTATTAAATCCCAGAATATATATAAAAACATATTCTTATATTTTCATAGAAAATATAACATGGTTTTATTTATCCTTAAGATATTTAACCATTCAAATAAGACACTTAATTTTTTTTGTCTTTTTTATTTTTATAATTCAGTAACATAAATAAAAATACAAACACACATACACATCCTTTTTTATTATGCTTACTCACCCATAATTACATGTTTACAACTTAAAAAAAAAAAAAACACAACAGTATCCAAATATACACAGCAACATTTGAAAATTACAAAAATAGCTTCGGGAACGGTGCTGGAAAATTCTGGGCATCTTCTGTGATTGTGGTACAGTGGCGGCGCGTCTCCTCCACGCGCCATGCACTGATTTATCTTTCTCTCTTCTTCTTCTTCTTCTTTTTTTTTTTTTGTCAATTCAGATCTGTACTTAACAGTTTTCTGCTGTAAATTACCTTGCATTCCTAATCTCGTTTGCTAAATTTTGTTTTCTGATATTTGTAGAATGTCTGAAGAAGTAGTGGAAATGGAGCATGAGTTGGTGGAATTGAGAAAGCATACTTCTGCACAAGGGATTCTTGTGCAGGATTTGATGACTGGGGTTTGCCGTGAATTGGAAGAGTGGAACTCTGCTAATGGCAACATTGGTGATTGTCAGCAAGATCCTCAAGTTGATGAACTTCAAAGTTCCTTGCTAAGTGACGCAGATAATCGGTAAGCCATATTCTTGGAGAATATTGATGTTCTCTTGGCTGAACATAAAGTGGAAGAAGCAGTTGAAGCT
>Ga0307507_10010628_pt1 | contig 11838 bp, 9 predicted proteins | sample 7_EM_MG_FD_207223 | JGI IMG/M metagenome (GOLD analysis project Ga0307507, IMG submission 207223) | Populus trichocarpa ectomycorrhiza microbial communities from riparian zone in the Pacific Northwest, United States - 7_EM | ecosystem: Host-associated > Plants > Roots > Unclassified | place...
GCTTAGTATTACTTGTATAAGCAAAAATAGCAGGAACTTTTATGGGAATTTCCATCTCCAACCTTGCTGGGTGAGCATTTATTGCTCAGAAGCAGAGAAAGAGGACCACTAGTGCTAGTTTATTTGTTTCTTTTGCTACATTTCTCTGTCTTTTCATATCATTAAATTTTTATTTGTTTCTTTGCTTCCAACTGCCTTCAAATCTTATTGTTTACCATTTTGTTAGAACGGGTTCTACCGGTATCTTATAACCCTCCAGTCCGAAAAAGCGCGTTCCTATCGTAGTCCTCCGATCATTTTTGATCCAACCCCCCCTTCGTTACAACATTGCCCATAGGAGATGGAATATCTGACCGGCGAGCAAGACCTCGCCACATTGCGTATTAATCAACTTCATAGCCCTATGGCCCCATAAGCTCAATGATATATAATACCGGTAATAATAATAACAGCACATAAGTTACGCATGCAATGTGACGACGAGCTAAGACTAATAAACAATCACAACATTAGCTTGCGAACACTGACCTCGAAATCAACGGTAACCCGAAACTAAGTACCGTCGCTTGCACAGTAGCAAGGAGAGGGCACCGGTGTTTTTTCGCATTTGCTATGTCCGGATATTCATAGTAATAGAGATCGCACTCTTTACCCCATGATTGCCTTACTAGGGCGCAAGTAGCGTTCGGTCAATGCAGTTCACACATTATCGCGCTCTAAACAACTAGTAGGGCACAACACGGGTTGGTAGATTGCGGCAGCATATAAACCACGATATATCAACAAACAGCATCTTACATCAATATCTTTCATGCCGAGTAACCATTTGCTTTTCTTTGGGTTTGAACGCTGAGCTCTCCGTGTGCTCCGCGAATGTGCTCTTAGGCTCTCACTGACCCTTCCCCTTCTGCTAACCTTCCCTTCCACTTCCGTAGCTGCGCCCCTCGCTGCGCATCTCTCCAAGCTTCCCACATACGGTTTTTTTAGTGGTTGGTAGTGGCTACTACAAGAGCGAGCAGCTTTCTACCCAGGATGTTGGCAAGGACAAGCACAATAGGGTGATGGTCACTAGCCAATGCCGCGAGTGATTTCTTGTGATAAGAGATTACCGGGTATCATGCTAATTTGTAGAGCCTTGGTTTCTGCTTTACGCCTGCTGCCGGTATGGGTTGTTACGGACTAAGCACCGGGTGACGGATTAAGCAATACCGGACAGAGAGAGCCTAGAAGGTCGTAACCGGAAGGGAGTTCACATACATATCTTTTCTCCTGCTAGGAACCTGACGGCGCGAGACCTACGCTAGTGTTTTGAGTATATACTAGCCAAAAAAAAGTCTGTGTTGTACCTCAAGTCACCAACTCTAGCCCACATATCAGTCCGTTACCTACGAACAACACAGACTTTTTTTTTTTTGGCAAGTAGTGAGGCGCCAATCCGCTCAAGAGCCGGCGTCCCAATGGGGTTAGCACAGCATGAAAAGCCCTCGGAACATTTGTGGTTACTTTCCTGCCTAGCTTGGTTAAGAAGATAGGTTTGGGCGATAGATGGTGTGCCAGAGTTTAATATCTACCCCTGCGGACGATCAAGTCGTTTCTGTATCCTAAGATCTGCATAAGTTAGCATTCAGATTTTAATTATTATTATTTTTTGATTTTTTTGAACGTTCGGCTTCAGGGGAGCAGTGATAGAAATAAGAGAGCTAATAAAAATCCCTAAGTCAAAAAATCCCAAAAAACTTGGATCTGATCTTATTCCCCGCCCAGAGTTGTTATTATACTATCACCTTCGCCACCTAGATGATGGTGATCTGTGAGAGTAAACTTACAGTACTGTACGGCACTAGCAATGTCAATCAAGATCGAGAATTACACCTGCCGTACAAGTACAGTGCATCGTATACTGGTATTCAAAGAGATTTGGCTAGCTTTCTCGCAGGTCCACTTTTAATTTTAATTTTTCAATTCCTTTCTTATTCCGGGCACCAATCCTTTCTCCAGCGCCTTCATAACTTAGGACGGGAAGGATTCTATGTATTTCGTGTTGCAACGGTCCAGGTGCACACTCTAGGCGCAATGCACTATGTAAGGGAAGGGATATAGCCCTTAAACCGATTACTGTGCACTTGCAATGTGCTTCCATTTTTAATTATCAAAACAACCCTTCTTCAGCCGGTAGTAGAACATCCTACTGGGACCATGACCCCCGGAGATGCTGGAGATCTCAGGAAACCACGCGGGCATTATGGGGACTGTGAATGGTTGTTCCTCAATGCGTACGGGAAGATAATAGCTCGTAATGGTGGAAAGCATGATTTTGAATGACCAACAGATTATAGACCTATATTTATCCTTCCTGTTAATAGTGGCCAGCTTTCCCCACATTTTGATAAGTACCGCTTAGCATGCGTGGCAGCCGCACCCATAGTAGCACCAACGCGAGTAGTCCAGCTGTTTTGCGAGAGTGTTGCTTCGGGCGTCCCCCGGGCCTCGGGGACGCGGGGGGTCGTCAGGGGGAGGTTATCAAATACCGGTATAAGGAAATTCGGCAGCTTCACCGCAAGAGCGACAAATCCAGAGCGGACGAATTCTCCAAGTAGTAGTTATGATTATGATTAGCTTCTCTGGTGGTATTTTAGTTCCATTTTGGAATTGGACGTTATAACTGTCATGCGGGGCTCCTTGTGAGCTTTCTGTTCGAACCCTCGCTGTGGGCGGGTGATATTAGATGATTCAGATAACCAACCATAGCCGCAGGAGTGCCGCACTGGAAGGCAGAACAATGACATTCCCGTCACGGTTAGCCTCACAGCCCCTGTAGCCTCATGCGGGGCTCTCTTGATTTTGCTTCTCCCACTTCTCCACCCCAACCGCAATTTCCAAACACACCAGCATCGGAGTCTCTCCTATATTTCCCCGTTAACCTCTCTTCCTTTTCATACTTTACCTTCTTAGTCTCCAACCTCCGTATCCTAATCCACGTGGTGTGAGAGCTGAGCTCTCTGTTTAATTCCGAGCTGAGTGCACTAGAGGGACCGATCCAAGGCGCTCTCCGATAGGGGGATCGGGATTATCGGGCTGCAGTGCCCTAGTGTTTGCTGTCCGTGCGTTAATTAATAACTTTCATATCTGGGCTACCGGTACTGTACATTGGCTTGCTATGATCAGCTTGACCACCTGCGTACGGGAACGCACCCGCTGCGGTCAATCACCAGAATTGATCACAACTACCGGTGTCGGAAGATACCAATGATCTACCGGCTTGACTACTGGCAATTGGCTTAATGGGCTTATTCGGTTATCGTATCGACTCAACGCCACTTCTGAGTCGTGGGTTGCCGAATACTAGCCAACCCTAAATACCCGGAATTCGGGTAACAGCACAGACCCTCAAGATGCTGGCGCGCCGATATACGTAGTAATATTTAGACTGCCGGATAGGCGCAAGGCCTGGGGTAATTTGTGTAGCGCGTGTCTAGGACACTGGAGTATGAGGTGATGCGCTCCACCGTGTTTTTCACACACGCAGTTGTGTAGGCACTCTATCGCTTTCGGTCTTTCTACAGGTCCGGAGGATGCTCTCTCTTATTGTGGCCTGAGGGTTTCTCGAGCCGGAGCCCGTATGGGAGCGATACTCGAATACCCTCCTTCGTTTAATACTCGCACCCGGCATGCTGCTAGATGGACGAATAAGGTTTCTTACAGCAGGCTGCGCACTGTATTCTGAACTAGGCATTGTGGTACGAGTAACAACCCTGCTATACTAGTGGATCTTGGGTTATTATCATGATATACCTAAATCAATCCACGGATATAAAACAAAAAATCTACTAGGTTACATCATCCTTCCTAACATTGTCTGCAATCTAACTTTTTAGTTAGTGGAGGGGGATTTTCTCTTGAGCCTATCTATTGGCTTAGTGGAAGCGTATATGGATTAAAAATCGCACAAAATCTCTTTCGGATTTTGGAATACAAATATCATAATTTTCCAGGGGTGTAAATTCAAGCATTAAAGTTAGATTGGTTGCTGCGGAGCTGTTCACCAATTCTGCGTTTCGCAGGAAACCCATCTTCAGGCAGGTTGCAAGGACTTGCACAGCAGGATAACTAGCAGCACTTCTCACAACCGCACACCTTTGACCTCCACAACTACAGCTCGAATACAGAGGGTTAAATTCCCCTTCACGAACGAGAGATTGACCCTTTAGAGATATCCTGGCTTTGTAATCTGCGGAATTCCCCTTCAAGCCAAGTCTCCGTTAATGAATACTAACAATAGCCTTGGCTCAATTTGTTTGGTGTTTGCCGTCTAATTTCTACCATTGTGCTAATTCAGTTCCAGACAGTTACCTTCTATTTACGCTCTCTCACCCTCCCACATTTTGAAATCTCTTAGCCCTGACCTGTCCAAATTAGGTAATCACGGATTGCTTACTTGACTTATGTCATTTGGTTGCCTTGATGTACAAAACCATTGGCCATCACTACTATAACATCTGGCACTAGTTTCTGAGACCGATGCCCCGCCGTGCTCCAGAGAAGCTCGCAACTCGACACCAAAATTTTCAAAGTTTGATTGCTTTTGCTTACTCTCCTCGCCTACGGCCTACTTTGGAATGCGAGCTATCTATCGTTACCGTCCATAAGTTGTCCGACTAGCATGCAGAACTGCCATCTCCAACTCAGTGGAAGAGCGCAATCCATAAGATCTGTAGGGGATCGTATGAGGGAGGAGAAACATAGCCCGACCGAGAGGTGAAAGACATTGCATCGGGCTTCTACAAACGGACCTTCAATTCCCACATCTATTGCGGATGGGTATCGATTCAGTGTTGGCAAATAGGCAGGATGAGAGCAGGCGTGGAGGCAATATCGGGAGGTGCGGGGTTGTAGGGAGTGAGAGTGTAGAAAGCAGGAGTGCGGGGGGATGCAGAAGGGGAGGTGGAAAGAGAAGGCGAAAGAGAGGGGGTGGGAGTTGGGGAGGGGGTAGAGGAGATGGTCCGAATGGGAGTAGCAAAAGTGACCATTAGAGCAGTACTCTGGTGTTTAGCTACATCGGGGTTTCTAAGCCGAACGACAGCCCCTGTCACATATGGATAACAGCATGCAATTCCCTCGATGGTCCAAAGTTTTATACAAGAGGGTCACACGGAAAGCTATACTAGCCGTGGGCGTCTAAATTGGAGTCTAGTTAGCCAACTGAGCACCCGTGTGGCGAGAGATATTGCTTTGGAGCATGCAGAGCTCCAGCTACTATTGAGTAGACCGAGAAGTTCCTCTAGCAGCTGATGCTTCTTCAGAGGGAGCACAACCCGGCACAGATCTTGGAGCCGAATAGAAGGTTCGTTCCTTTATTTCGGCCGGACTTTTCCCTGGTGTTCCTATTCCGAGGGTTCTTGGTTCAGTAGGACCCCCAGATCTTACTTGCGTACTGTTATACCCCTCTCCTACCCAACACTATCAGCTGACCGGCCCATGAACTGGTTTCTCTTATGTATAAAACCTGTCTCATTTGAAGCCAATGATTTGCTACCATGGCTGTCATGGTTGGAGCGCTGTCCTGCTTTTTACTAGCTAAATAACGATTTGCAGAACTTCAAGCATGGAAATGCCGTGTGACGTAGCGCTCCCGCCAGTGGGGATGTGTATATTGAAGAAGTGGTGTTGACTCAGGTTGCTGATCAAACAGACAAAAAACGAAGAGTTTGTGATACTCCCGCAATACGAAGTTTTTCTTCTGTCAAGGTGTCCTAAGGTCCCCACCGCACTCAGTTTGTAAAGCAAATTGTGTAACCCTTTTCCCCTCTAGAATTCCTGCCAGCCAGTAACTCTACAATTACCTGCAGCTGTTACTTGCGTCATTGGATATCACTCGGGGACGGCACGCCGCTGGCGGCCGAGATTGGTTCTGGGTACGCTAAGCGACAGTAAGGCAGGAGCAAACACCTGCACTGGTAGCTTAATTTGGAACTACTATTTCGCATATGTATCTAAGGCTATTAATAATGAATCAGAAGGTGCAGGAACTTGTGGAAAGTTGGCTTGAAAACGCGCGTGGAGCACTGGGTAAGAGAGCAGCCATATAATATTATGGTATGATAGTAATGTGAAGAGGTCGGTGAGCCCCCCGGAATTTCATCCATCCTATATTTTTCTCCTCCAAAGTCACTAGCTATTGCCATTTTTGTCTTGGCAACTACTCGTTACCGCAGAGAGTCTATCCATGTTAGGATGTGCGCCCCGTGTTTAGCCAACCCGCGTTACAGCAGATCCCTGAGTTTGCTATGCCGCGTTGCGATGGCCCAATCGTAGCACTACTCTGTACGACAAGGCCTTATACTTCCCCAAAAGGGTAGGTTCCGCAACCATGCCGGCAACCACAACCACACTTCCCACCACTTTTGATCAGAGTTCCCGGCAGATATCATCCTCTCTATTTGCATCGCAGTGCTTTAGCTAGATGTCTGGCAGATGTTTGAATCTTCAGCTTGGTTTGGCGCACTGCTCTTCAACCTACACGAACATCTCTCCAATCCCGAAGACGGCAGGGGAAGAACCCGCTTCTTTTTGTCGGGGTGCATGATCTGCATTGGTTCTGAACGCCCAGGTGCCATTCCAACAGGGGCTTCGCTCGGGGGGTATATTGAAATGGATGTTGAAAAAATGCCAAAGATGCCATGGGACATGGATAGAGTATATTCGCGCATGAGACCCTTCCCCGACTTGATTCCCCACACACATCACTCCCGACATGGAGCTTTTCAGGTGGGTTGGAGGAGTTAGAGGAACGATGCTATTGAGTAATTGCAATTAGGGTCTTAGCTAGCAATTCCATTTCCCAGGGAGTGACTATTGAACTGAAAAAGGTGTCTATATAAACCAACCCCGCCGACACATCAGAGCCCTCTCCAGCAGCAACCTCAAGCTCAATCCCAATATTTGACCACATCACAACGAACACACGCACCCATATTTCCAGCAAACAAAGACAAAAATGTCGGGGGTCTATTACGTCTACATGAAATACGTCCGCGAAACCGACACCCTCCGCGCCGACTATGGCCGTCACCTCTTGACCTTCCGGTCCCGCTGGGACGCTGACGAACTCTTCCGCGGCCTCCAAGGCCTCAAGACGGCCGCCGGTGCCAGCCGCTTCACCAAGCTGCAACGTGTGACCTCGCAATTCTGGTGCTATGACACAGTCGAAGGGGACCCCTGGTGGACCATTGTCTACGTCCAGCGCGAAAACGCCCTCCCCGAATTCAACTACAAGTTCATGTCTGTCATCCTCGCCGACGCTGCCGCAGGCCGCGACTGGCCCATCCTTGCCAACCCCACCCTTGGTCCCGACTGGGTCAACGGCAAGACCTTTTATATCCGCAACCACCGCCAGCCCAATCTGTACTGGTATTACGATGACTCCCTGATCGTTATTTCCACGAGCCGCAGAACCAAGTTCCTTATCAAGGATTCGACCTACGACGAGGAGAGGGTGCTTATCAGGAAGGATAAGGTTACTATCGAGCCTGTTGGTAGCCTCGGCACTTCTATTGGGGTGTATGTGGCCAAGAACGGGGATGGCAACAAGTTGACTGTTTCATCAACGGAACAGGTTTGGGATTTCGCGGACCTGTTCGATAGTGTTGGCGTTACATGGGATGCTGAAAGTGGGTTTGCATCTGGGACCCAGTTTGCTACTAGTCTGCCTGATCTTGGGGATGAGTGGGAGCTTTGCTAGACCTGTCTGGCCACTTTGCGGGCCACAGTCCTGTATTTGGGAGGAGGGGGTCCAGATTTTTAGTGTTACCGCGAGCTCTGCTAGGAGGCGAATGAGGGTGGAGGTTAGTTAAGTCTTGGATACCGCGGGTCAAGTTTTGAATTTACGCTTGGTTTAAACGTTAAGAGTGATGCACGCGAACCCGTGAATGACACTACGAAACCCCCACAAACTGCCCCTCGAAGTGAACGATGTAGTGCAAAATCAATTTACCGAAAGGCCAACTACAAAAGCATCTGCACAGTAGATCCCAGTTTCAGAGCACCTAGCAATACCCTGCGTAATAAACATAATAAATCACTCTCTTCATATATTCTCACTCGATTCCTACATCCGGCCTTTCTCACCCAATGCGTTGTGTAGGATGTAACGCGTCCCTCCCCCAAATTCTCGTAGCGGCCAAACAAGACTATGATAAAATAGGCGGGGCGAGTTAAGAAGGGTTTATCTGCCTTCTGCCTTCCGGCTCACCTTGCTGAACACCCGTTTTACTAGTTACTTTAGCTCCGTGGGAAAGAAAAAAGAAACCCTACGACTTACCTCCTTTGACTTCAGCTCACTCTCCGTGCTTCCGCGGCTGTGGATGTCCACGAGAACATACGGGCAATACTGGAGACAAAAACGCCTATAACTGTTACAAATTTGCATACCTTGTATATACGGCGCTATTCGTCGGCGACTAATACACTTCGACATCATATATCACTAGGCATAGGTAATTCGTTTACTAGCATCCTCTAGACTAATCCTGCAACCTCTCTTTGGAATAACTTGCCTAGTCCTTGACGGTGATCTACTATAATATCTCTATATATCAAGCAAGGCGAAGGCCATCTGCCCTGTGAATTAGTCTAAGTTTCCCCAAAAGATGCCATTTCAGTTCCAAGTTAGTGCGTATCCCGTATTGTGCTTGCACTTTACTATTTAAGTCGCTGGACTAGAAAAATGAACCCGAGCTCCCGGCCTGTAATTGGGGCCTAATGGAACGGATTACAGTGCATCAGAGGCACCCGGGAGAGACCGGCAGTATTTCCCATTGTGGAGACTACCGCTTTTCCTTAAGTAACGGACGGGGGCTGTAAAGCCTACACATAATCGGTGAGGGATATCGAGAGTTGAAGGACGGACGCCATCGTCTAATAGCACGAGACACCTCCCCCGGCACGCTCAGAACTGAAGTCAGCTAGATGTCTACTAGGTGCCCAGGGTACTTAGGATCGCTATTAGAGTTGTCTTCCACTTAGTGAGTTAAGTCCCCAGAGGAGAGAAGACTCAGCTCCAATCCGGCCGCTTGAAAATTGAATTGCTTTCTGGCTAAGTGCTCCATTAGCTCCGTTCTGGTATGTCCTATGCTCCAATGGAGAGCCCGTATTGCTTGTGGTTTACTGGTATTGGTTGATACTGCCCTATAACTACAACACCGATGGCATGTATACTAGTGGTGGATCGATGCTGATCGAGTTTGCTTGCAGAAGCAAAGCTACTGTACGTTCCTGTGGCCAGTGACAGGGTACGAAGCAACCCCATCTAGTTAAGGGTTCATTTATAGGGGTTCCGGAGCTTATGGCCTAGTTAAGGGTGGCTGGGTGTATGACGAAATTAAGTCCTCAATGCTCAACAGCAATCTCCTGGCTTGCTAAGTCACTCGTGAACCACTATTTATTTATCCATGGGGAAGCTGCCAGCTACAGCACAACTAAGTTAGGAGACACTGGAGGTTATTTAGCTTACTATCTACGACCAAAGGCTCCGCTTCGGAATTAGAGGAGAATCATGTTCAAGTATGGCTAACTGTGGAATGTTTCTGAGCAACCGCACAGTCAGATTCCATGGTTTGGGATTGGTATAGGGGCCCCAAGGATTCTTTATTTATTTATATGGTGCTGTGTGTGTACTCACGGCAGTGATGTGCCGGGTTCTCTTAGCGGGCTGGGGTTGATGCACACTGGAGAGATGATAATATAAGATATCTTTATTCTCCTCGAAAGAATGCATAGTGTTTGCTATGTGTTTTTATGACTGGGATCAAGTGTCTAGCAAATATAGCACAGCGAAGAATTCGAATTACTACCCTTGAAGCAGGGGAATAACAAGTTTGGGCTGGTATATCTCTTGGGCATGCAGAAACACAAATGCCATTATCGCAATAACGTGATGCCAACTTGACATATAGCATAAGATCGATGCCATCAAAGAATGACTCGCAGTTACAACTTACCATACGGGAGGCCGCCGAACCACTTACGGCCCCCTCAACCCCCAGTACCAACGCCGCCCATCCGATGGCACTGTTTACGGAAATTACCTGCCCCACGGCACTCTCTGCGCCATAGACCGTCCACCACTATCAACCTCCACAAATGGGGGGGAAAAAATCCCAAAAGCAATTAAATTCCCATTAAAGGTACGGTATCCCCATCCCTCCCCTCCCCTCCCCTATTTCCCCATCGCTACGACACAGATATATCGTATCCTGGCCCCTGCATGAGTCATGTGTATCCCTCTATCGTACATCCATCCAGCATCTATCGACCCCTAAAAAAGCCTCGGGTCCGAGTGTGCTTCAGGTCTCAAATTCGATCTCCTGGGCGTGATCAAGGGGTGTAATTGTGCCATGAAAGTAATCGCTATACGCCATCAATCCCTACCATCCTAATGAGGGAGGGGGAGGATGGTACATACCCCACAAAATGTAGCAAGCGGCGAACGTAAGAATCAATGAGCTCCGCCAGATGCTAGGTTTCTGAGTTAGTCGGGAGACCGGGGCGAAGGGGAGGAGGGAGAGGGTACGTTTGATTCTCCCCCTTGGGAGCAAACACCCACACCACGGCGGAGAGCACGACAATGACGAAGAGGCTGATGAATACGCTCCAGCTGTGGGCTGCGTCAGTACTTCGCTTTGGCTTCTTGTAAGTGAGTAGGACGGGAAAGGGGTGAAGGGTACCCGTTTGCCATGGCGGTGATGATGGTTTGTTCGTGAAGGCGGTTATATAGAGTAGTTATAGGGTGGAGTGGAGTGAATGACTTGAAGAGTTGCGCTTGTACGGTAAGTATCAGCGTGAGAACGGATAGCTTCAAGCCTTGAAGGTTTAAGTTGACGCCCTGACTGACGCGACTGGAGAGAGACAATACCATTATCTCCCGCCCCGGCCGCAGCCAAGCCCTCACCCCAAAAGATAAGATTATCTCCCCCAATCTATGACTGCTCGCTAGGGCTAAACAATGCCCTAATTCCGCTTCTCCAGCGCACACACAAACACACACACAATCAACCTTCCCCAGTCGAGAATTCCTACACCACTCCGACTTCAGTAACACGACGACCGACTGACCAACGGAATCTCTCACTAACAACCCGAGTAACTCGATCAACAAAAATCAGACAAGATGACCAAGCGCACAAAGAAGGTTGGCGGTATGTTATTTTTTTTTTCCGCATTTTTGGGTTTTCTTGGCTATCGGAGGGTTAAAGGAATGAAAGTTGATGAATGATTGTTATAGTGACCGGTAAATACGGTGTCAGGTGAATAAATATTCCCTTCCTCCCCCATTGCTCAAGCGCTTATGGCAGCTGCTGCGGCGAGAATATATGAGAAGGGGAGTTGTGAATTGGATGTTAATGCTGCGACAGATACGGCGCCTCCCTCCGCAAACAAGTCAAGAAAATGGAAATCACCCAACACGCCAGATACACCTGCACTTTCTGTGGAAAGACCACCGTGAAGCGCACCTCTGTCGGGATCTGGGAATGCCGGTCTTGCAAAAAGTGCGTTGCTGGTGGGGCTTGGGTTGTTTCGTATGTTCTCTTATTTTCCCTCCGCCACTCCCTGCCCCGAGAATAACGCTAATGGGGGCTATTTGGGGATATAGTACACCTGCCGCGGCAGCCACCAGATCGACAATCCGTCGTCTTCGTGAAATTGCCGAAGTTTGATTTTTTTCTCTCTAAAAATAAATAAATAACGGATGGTGTAATGTTTTTAGAGTGTTCAATCTTAAAAACACGGGCGCTGGCTACGTGCCTTCTTTTTTGTTGCCTTGGACCTTTGCTTCTTTGATGT
>Ga0307507_10010629_pt1 | contig 11838 bp, 15 predicted proteins | sample 7_EM_MG_FD_207223 | JGI IMG/M metagenome (GOLD analysis project Ga0307507, IMG submission 207223) | Populus trichocarpa ectomycorrhiza microbial communities from riparian zone in the Pacific Northwest, United States - 7_EM | ecosystem: Host-associated > Plants > Roots > Unclassified | place...
ATAATCTATATACAGCATATGGCAATAAAAATAAGCCCTGGGCCTCCGCATCGCGCTGAAGCTAGGTATTGTGTTGTGGAAAACGATACTCAGGGTCCAATAATTTGACATTTTGATGTAGGTGCACGGAGTTTCTGGGGTCACTGCTTACAAATTGGATCATAGCTTACGAAAATGAAGCTGGCGGAAGACTGTTTCCATAATATTCCGATTTTTCACGTTGTTCAAAGGAGAAGGGCCCGGTTGGCGTTTTGAAGGCTAGCTCCTAAGCGTTGAGGCGGCGTTTAAAGTTCAAATGCTGCAGATATTTGTTTTTGTGTGGTTTGCCCGTGGGACTGCCAAACAAACCCCCACATCACGATAAATATGATGACAACGAGCTATACGAGTGGCTGCCTGTAAGAACGTTCGTTGTTTCTCTTGATACCAAGTGCGCGCTTAAGTTTAACATTTAGGGTATGTAGCCAGGCACAGGTGCGGCCACTGGTCTTGGCCATAACATCCACAATCAACTATCCTGAGATGGGTGACAGCGTGTGAGTGCCCTTCCAAGCTGCGTGTCAGTATAGACCAGTATATACAAATCGGCGTTAGTGCACGCTAGGTGGGAGCGGACGGTCCTGGGCTCTCTTCTCTACTCTCACTACATGTCCAGCTTCTACGAGCAAGAATCAGGAGAAGACAAGTTTATAGGACGCCCAACCGAAGCTGCATTCTTCTTGGACGAGCGACGCCGTGCTGCACTAGCGAAGGTTGATTCCGCCAAGTTCTCGTAAGATTCGTCCTCTAAGATATCGCGTTCTTGATCGTCGCTGACGATCCTCTGTGAAGATGGATCCACGCCAAAGTGTGCGGTGCAGCTGGTGTTGGCTTTTTCACTGATGCGTGCGTCAGACTCGAACGAGTGCAGTCGAAGGTGCTCACCCCGCCTCCAGATATGACCTTTTCGCGATCAATATCGCTTCCACGATGTTGGGCTATGTCTATGGAAGCGGTACGATGAAGGTCCTGCCGAAATACCTCCCCTATGTTACTAACCTCATCGCCAGCTTCAGGGCAAAAGCTCAACAAGAATCAGGATCTCTGCGTAAAGGTTGCGGGCCCAGTTGGTAGTCTTTTTGGTCAGCTGCTTTTTGGTTGGTTGGCTGACATCCTTGGTCGTAAACGGATGTGTGAGTTCCTAGCTTTTTTTCTTAAATTCATGTAAAGTTAGTTAATTCTTCGACTTTAGACGGCTTGGAACTCTCAATGATGATAGTTGCTACTTTTGCTCAAGCCGTCTCTGGAAACTCTACAGCCATCCCAATCATTGCCACTCTCACCATGTGGCGCTTCATCGTTTGTGTCTTTTTTAGTTATATATGTCGTTTTGACTTGATTTCTTGTAGATGGGGGTTGCCATTGGTGGCGATTATCCACTAAGCGCGATAATAACGTCGGAGTTCGCGCCCGCGAAAATTCGTGGTCGTATGATGACCGTTGTCTTTGCGGCTCAGGGCTGGGGAAATTTTGGTGGGTTTCTGTTTCGTTCGTTACCCTTACAGTCCTGAAATGATCGTAAGTTGCTGCCCTCACGGGGTTTATTATCACTGCTGCTTTCAAGACCACCATTCTCCGTGAACCTTCTATGACGGATCTTCAGTCTATTGATCATATGTGGCGAATCCTCATTGGCCTTGGCTGCGTGCCAGGTGTCATCGCTCTTTATTTCCGTCTTACTATCCCAGAAACCCCTCGTTTTACCATGGACATCGAACGCAACATCAATCAAGCGTCCGCTGATATCGAGACTCTCTTGGACACAAATAATCCTCCTCCCGAGGAACAAGATATTATCCGCATTGAGACCCCGAGGGGAACCTGGTCAGATTTTATAGCTCATTTTAGCCAACGTTCCAACTTCCAAGTCCTTTTTGGAGCTGCTTACTCTTGGTTCGCTCTCGATGTAAGCCTACTTCAATTTCTCGACCTTCGTGGCTGCAATACTGTATTGTTTGTTTAGATTGCTTTTTATGGCTTGGGTCTCAATTCCGGTATCATTTTACAAGCCATTGGTTTCGGTACCCCAGTGACGAAGGGTGTTCCTGGTGTTTACCAAAACTTGAAGAATATTTGTGTTGGCAACCTTATTCTCTCCGTGGCTGGACTAATTCCCGGTTACTGGGCATCATTTTTTTTCATTGACAAGTGGGGTCGTAAACCAATCCAACTTCTGGGTTTCATCATGCTTACCACCATTTTTACTATCATGGGTGCGATGTCTCTATTTGTATTTTAGGTTTTTAGTTGACATGGTTTTCATTGCTCCATAGGTTTCTGCTATGAATATCTTACAGCAACAACTTCGGCCACCAAAGTATTTGTCGTCCTCTACTGTCTTGCCAATTTTTTTCAAAATTTTGGACCCAACACCACCACGTTCATCATCCCGGGGGAAGTTTTTCCTACACGCTATCGCTCCACTGCCCATGGGATTTCCGCAGCAAGCGGCAAACTTGGCGCTATCATCGCTCAAGTGGGCTTTGCTCAACTCAAAGATATCGGCGGTTCCAATTCGTTTGTCAAGCACATGTACGGGCTTCCATTCCCTACCCACGGCTCGTGCTGACGCTCACGTTTCAGCTTGAAAATCTTCGCTTTCTTCATGCTAACGGGGATACTATCAACTCTCATTTTACCCGAGACCAAGGCTAGGACATTGGAAGACCTTTCTAACGAGAAACAGGAAGGCTTCGTGAAAGAAAACTTTGCGGCGTGGAACTGTCAGTTTACTAGAGAACTTCGAAATCACGACTTCACTAAGTGACCAGAAATTTGGAAAGTAGAGTCCAGTATACATTCCCTCGATGCTTAACGTGCGTTTACCTATGATGTTTCCCGTTGTCAGGATTAAGACATACAGGGCTGGGCTTCATTGTATATATACGTCTTCAGGCCATACTACAAGTCCCTTGAACCAGTTTCGTCCAGGCGGTCGAAGTCACACAAAATGTACCATTTCTCTCGACTCTCTTGGCACTACATATTGTGTAACTGAATTAGATAAAATCAAGACTTTCGTCTTTTTTTCTTCCGCCGTTTGGACAGTGGACAAGCGTCCGTCTCGACTTGCCCCACATAACAGCCAAGCAATCAAACAGTCCTCCTTCGCTTGCACCACCATCTCAATCGCCAAGATGTTCGAGAAGTTACGTCTTGCCAAGAGCAAAAATCAACCAACATACGATGTCAATCTCGAAAGAGCTACTCATTTTCACTTCCTTCACCTTCATCACGATCTCAAGCATCCGCTCGAGAAGGATTTCAATCCGATCTCAGAACCTAACCAGTACAAGTGTTAACCTCCAAGTAGCTATGCCCTTATCGTCACCAGTCTCTTCGAGGGAGTTCACGAAGGTTCAGACGGTCAGGATGCACGAGGCCATATTTCTGGGGAATATTGAGTTACAACTACAACTTTCGTCCGTCCATTCAAGTTGGAGCGCCCACTGGCAGGAGACTCACCTCAATCAAACATCCAATCCATGGGCGCGGCAGAGCCTTCGCAACACCATGAGCCACGACACGGTTTAAAAGTCACCCCTCGGATGAAAGTCGGAGCTAGGGTTTTATTGTGGTTCCGTGAATACCATTGATGAATCGGCGAAAGACAGTGAGTGAATTGGTAGCCAGCTTTCCTGCAGTATGTATCTTGACCCCTCTAGAGCCTAGAGAAGATACATCCTGGATTCACCATGAGTTCTACTACAGCAGTGGCTAGAACCAATTCTCGTCAATCTGCCTTTCATCAGCTTTCCGTCTACGGCACATACCCGGTGATGCAGGTCGCATACCTTCCGCGTGGTTCTGCGAAGATTCGGACCACATACAGAACGTCGAAGTTGGATGAACGAGATTACATCATGAGGATCTGCTTTATGAAGATTGGTTTGAGAACGTCTTTTCCGGCTTGTGAGTAAGTAGTCCGCCCTCATCAGATGCAGTTGCTCACTCCAACATAAACCTCAGGAACAAGAAACTCAACGGAACGTATGGACCAGGCGGCAGAACTACTCTCAATATCTACAGTACACCGCCGGATTTAACAAGACGAACCCCTCACTGTGATACGCCTCCCTGTCCTCCAAGTATTTCGGCGACCCAATGAGCGACAGGGTCTCCTCGTCCAGTAGTCCACTTTTTTCGAAGGTGGGCGCGCTCAAACCGATGCAAGAGGTCGACTCTGGCTCGGGCGTTACCACTGGGATATGCCTTCATGTCCTCCGAGTACTTCATTGACCCAATTAACGACGGTCTCCTCGTTCAGCAGTCCACTTTTTCCGGATTCAAACGGATGAGGGTGCATGAGGTGGAAACCAGCTTTGGCTTGACCACACGTTCGCGTTCGAAGGTTAGTGTAATGAGGTTGGGACATAGGGTTGGGGAAAATGTTGCAAACACGCCCCCGGAAACATCAGGCGCGGAAGCCTCCCCGTTTGAAAATACTTGTCCGGGAGGTCCACCATCCACCACTGGCAGTGTGTCTTCCTATCTTTTTTTGATATCTCATCTATGGTTCCGGTAAGATCGCTGCGCGGATTACTCTTGTATGAATGTGGATTGGAATGAATGCATAATACATGTATAACTGTACTAGAATAGAAAAATTGCGCCTTTACCGCTCTCGAGACTACGTAACCAAAATCACAGCTTTTGTGAAAGTCACGCACGTGCGATTTTCTCCTTGGCTCGAGACAACGTTCAACCCAAGTTCCAAGCTCGCCAAATCTTGACTTCCCTTCGTTCGCTCAAGCCCAATTGTTGCTATGTCTCTCAACGCCCTCATTCACTCACTCTTGCGGCGAAACACAACAGGTGGTTCTTCAGATGAACGTAGTCCTTATGAGGTCAACACTTCAAAGCTCAGGTCACGTCTTTGGGACGTCTTCGAGCGCACATACGATCTCGGCTTCACCGGCTTTGGTGGCCCACCAGTTCATTTCCAGATTTTCCACCGCAAATTCGTCGATGGTCTAGGTAAAACTCCGTGGATCGATGAACAAACTGTGACGTTCAAATTAACTATCACAAATCAACTTTTTCACTGACAATTATCGATTTTTTAGTATCAGGAACTCTTCGCTGTATCGCAAGCTTTACCTGGTCCCGGCTCCACTAAAATGCTTTTCGCCATTGTCCAATTACACGCAGGGATCATACCCGCCTTCTTCGTCTTTCTTCTCTGGTCCCTCCCCGGAGCCATCGCAATGTACGGACTCTCCCTCGGCGTTCAGAGGATCAATAATACCCTACCAGATCCAGTGTACGCGTTGCTATCCGGTATCAATGCAGCCATTGTCGGAATCATCGCCCTCGCCGCTGTTCAGCTGGCTAGGAAGGCAATCACAGACAAGGTTACAAGGATTTTGGTCCTTCTTGGAGGGTGTGCGGCGCTTTGTTACAATGCGCTTTGGTATCTCCCACTGCTTATTGTTTTGGGCGGGCTCGTAACAGTGACATGGGATTGCGTTTTGCAGCCATGGCTCAGGGAGCTGCGGGTTCGGCGGCGCAGGATGTCGGATGCTCCGGAGGCGACATCGGAAATTGAAATGGCTCCCTCATCTCAATTGCTTTCAGAACGCCTAGATGGGCCACATCGCAGGCAACATGTACCAACATCGACGGATGTCGTCGCTACTGCCGTACCTCCAGCAAACTTGGACAATCAAGTACCCCAGCCCTCTTCTAACGAAACCTCCCCTCATACCATCTCCGTCAAATTAGGGATATCGATTATCGTTTTTTTCTTCGCTGTCTTCATCGTTTTGATGGTACTACGGGGAGTCTTACATCATGTCCCCATCCTCCTTTCGCTTTTCAACAGCATGTTTCTAGCAGGCACCATCATTTTTGGTGGCGGACCGGTGGTGATTCCCCTCCTTCGAGATTATGTTGTGCAGCCGGGATGGGTCTCACCGCGCGATTTCTTGCTTGGGCTTGCGATCATACAGGCCATGCCTGGGCCCAACTTCAACTTCGCTGTCTACCTAGGTGCAATGACTATCGCTGGCCCCGCCTCTTCTCATTCCATTCCAACCGTGATCGGTGCGATCCTCGCCAGCTTGGGCATCTTCGCCCCAGGGCTTTGGATCACGGTTGGCTTCCAGACTATCTGGAGGACTTTGCGAAAACGTAGAGAAGTCACATGTCTTCTGCGGGGCATTAACGCTACCGCTGTGGGTTTCGTCTTTACGGCTGTTTACCGCCTTTGGGAGGTTGGGTACATTACTGCTCAGAACAACCAAGGTATCAGCTTAGGACAAGACCCATGGTGGCTAGTAGTAGCTGCTTGCACATTTTCCTCTGTCGAATGGTTCTCCGTCTCGCCTTTCATGGCTATCTTAGCCGGGGGCGTCGCGGGTCTTGGCTGGTGGGGTGCAGTCAAGCGTTAGTGTTATCGGAAGCGATCTCTTCAATGACTGAATCCATATCTCCCTTTTGTACACATTCAAGTTACAATTTATCCATCGTACTCCAATCTACGCCCAAGAATCGAGAGCGCTTACCCTTCTGCGACAATGTTGACGGCGTTAACCGAACTTCGGTCCGTAACAGAGTCCGAATGACATCCCTGGCAATGGGGTATTAACCTGGAGGTTGGCGACTTTGTGCGTGCGACATATGGCGTATCGATAGCGACCAGAACCTTGATTCACGGGAGGGCGCATTCCGCTCGGCTCTCATCGGTTTGACCAAGCATTGACTTGAGAGGGTGTCATGTCTCTCTACACCGACGTAGACTCTGACCTACAGGAAACTACGGGCGTACTTCGAGAAGAACGCCTTCCTTACCAGGCCAATACTTCCAGGCTTGGAGCGCGTTTGTGGGATGTCTTCGGACGCACATACGACCTTGGCTTCACTTGCTTTGGTGGCCCACCAGTTCATTTCCAGATTTTTCACCGCAAATTTGTCCTTAGTAAAACTCCTTGGGTCGACGAACAAACTGTAACGTTCAAGTCAACCCTCACAACTCACTTTTTCTCTGACAATCCACGCTTTAGTTTCAGGAACTCTTTGCTATATCTCAAGCTCTACCGGGTCCTGCCTCCACGAAAATGCTCTTCGCCATTGCCCAGATACACGCAGGGCTCATACCCGCTTTCTTCGTCTTTCTTCTTTGGACACTCCCCGGAGCCGTTGCAATGTACGGACTCTCCCTCGGCGTTGGGAGGATCAACGAGATCCTACCAGACCCTGTGTACGCGTTGCTATCCGGTATCAACGGGGCCATTGTCGGAATCATTGCCCTTGCCGCTGTTCGGTTGGCCAGAAAGGCAATTACAGACAAGTTGACACGAATTTTGGTCTTTCTTGGGGGATGTTCGGCACTTTGCTATAATGCCATCTGGTACCTCCCGATGCTTGTCTTATTGGGCGGTATCGTAGCAGTTGCATGGGATTGTGTTCTCCAACCATGGTTCAGAACATTGCAAATTAGACAACGTAGGAAAACTTCCGATGTTCCCGAGGCCCCACCGGAAATTGAAAAGACGCCTTCGCCACAGGATAAGACACTAGGGCACACATATGTTGACAGCTCCCATCAACTGAGTCGACCCATCCTTGTACCGAAGTCAACGAGTGATGTTACCAGCTCGACACATCCGGTGGTCGACGAAATCCTCCGACCCTCATCCAACGAAATCCCCCCTCATGCTATCTCTGTCAAGTTAGGGATAGTGATCATTATCACATTCTTCGTCGTCTTCACAGCATTGATGACTGCACGCGGTGTCAATTTGCACACCACCCCCACCCTCGTATCTCTCTTCAACAATATGTTCCTCGCGGGCACGGTCATCTTTGGTGGTGGGCCAGTGGTTATTCCCCTCCTTCGGGATTATGTTGTGGAACCAGGATGGGTCTCACCACGCGATTTCTTGCTTGGTCTTGCAATCATACAGGCGATGCCTGGGCCCAACTTCAATTTTGCAGTATATCTAGGCGCGATGACCGTTGCAAGTTCCACTTCTTCCCATTCCATTCCAACCGCGATCGGCGCGATCCTCGCTAGCTTGGGCATCTTCACGCCCGGGCTTTGGATCTTGATTGGCTTTCAAAGTATCTGGAGGCCTCTGCGGAAGCGCAGAGAGGTGACGTGCTTTTTGCGCGGCGTCAACGCTGCAGCGGTGGGTTTCGTGTTCACGGCTGTTTACCACCTTTGGGAGATTGGTTATCTTTCAGCCGAGAATAGCAAAGGTATTAGCTTAGGGCAAGACCCGTGGTGGTTGGTGGTGGCTTCCGGCTCTTTCTCTGCTGTAGAATGGTTCTCCGTTTCGCCCTCTGTGGCCATCTTGGCGGGGGGCGTAGCAGGTCTCGGTTGGTGGGGTGTGGGCAAAAGTTAGGCATTGAATGTGATTTCTCGAAGTGGCCATTGTTCTATTCTACAAAATGTATAGAAGATCAGTGACCAGTGCGTAGTTGGTGAATAACGAAATTCAACAGAGTACAAAAGGCCCTTTGCCTTTCTCGATGACGTGTGGAGGCGACCATGGCATATGTAAAAATATCTTTTAGATGCAATTTGGCGATACGAAATTCGGAGGCAAATTAATATCACCTATCTACAAGTCCTCGTGGACAACCGCTTCATCATCGCAGTCATACTAGGCGTCAAGCCATTCGTCGGCACATTTGATTTCGAAATGCCCTCTGCCTACCCCTACTCCCCAAACCGCCAGGTTACGCCTGCGAATCCTTTCGTCACTTTTGCTAACTTGGCGGACGCGGAGCACTTCCACGATCTATTGTGGAAGAGGTCGAGGCCTTTGCTGTCTCTCAAGGACAGAACCGATGGGACGATATCCATTTTCCGAATCTTGCTCTTGATGATACGCCGAAAAGTTTGTTGTTCGGATCCAACATTCCTCGGCTGAGGCAGATTAAACAGGCTGGCAATAATAGTCCACACAAAATCGAGAGTACACTAAATAAAAAGTACTTTACAATGGTCACATAGACGGCCAATTTACTTTGCATAGAAAACAAATGGTGACAGGTCAATGAGATGGGAGCCTTCCAAGATTATACTCCTCAACCTCAATAGTAGAATCCGAGGCCGATATTTCTCTTAGTTGACGTGGTGCAGAAGATGGAGCGGAGCCCGTGTCATCGGGGTGGAACGTACTAAAAAGGCCAGATTCCGGACGTGTCTTGAGAAGAAGGATAGTGTTGCAGGCACCACTTAGACTAAAAATCGCCATTACAGCAAAGGTGGCAGCGGAAGGAATGGTGTTGACAAGTCCGCGTTTTTCCTGTCCGAATCCTATCCATCGCACAACATTTAGGGGTAAAGTGATTAAGCAATAAACCCCTGGGTACCTATTGGGTAATGTAAATTACTAGATGATGAGGGGCAAAGTCTTCAACTTACCATATCATTGTTACTGAACGACGCCGGACACCTCTGAGCCCTTTGGGAGGGCCAGCACGATGTATATTGAATTTCCACCATGAAACATCATTGAAGGTAATGTTGCCGCGGCTCCAAAAATAGAGGGGGATGTAGGTGCCGATGGAGATCAAAAGAGTAATCCAGAACCACAAGTACCCGCCGAAGAGGCGCCACTTAAAGAAAGGACCCCCAATCCAGCACCAGTACTGCAGAGTAATTTCATCAACAGAGAGAGAAAGATAGTTGGATAGAAGGGGATTACTGGAGTCGGCCTCTCAAATCCTTCCCTGGCTCCATCATTTAAAACATTACCAAGTAATGTCAAGAGACCAATGAAAAACCATATGACGCCAATGACGGCACCAGTGACTTTGTTTGATTTTATTGCCATACCCATCCAGACACCGATAAAGGTGTATAAAGCAATGGCCTAACACATATGGTAAGAAAGTAGTCTGACGGAAAAAGTGGGCCATCTTACAAGAGTACTCAGTGCAACCCCAACCTCGCCTAACTGTTTAATAATCCCTAAGATCATATAATGAGGTCTGGACTTGCATTACACAGACAAAGATGCAGATAGGGAGTCACCTTGGGCTGAGCAAAATTCACCAACTTCAAGATGGCCACTGCCAACCCATTTTAGATCCATGACCGAACTGATGGCTTGCAATAAATCTGCAAAGAACAAGGAGAGCTGCGTGTAAAATTCAATAAATGACCGATATGGTAAACAGGTAAGATTTGCAACGTACCATGAGAATATCCATCGGTTTCTGAAGGGTGTACCACGTTCTCATTGATGCGCTGCGGCGCCGGAGATGTAAAATGGCGTTGCGCTTCAAATGGGAATCGAGATCGCTCAGTTTCTCTTCCACAAGAGGTCCGGGGCGCGTACAGTAATGACGAAAACAACGTAAAGAACAGTCAGCAAACTAAGAAGGCCGGCTTGAGCTGCAAGCTACAAGGAGAGCGGTTGTCAAGCTGAGCGCCAATGTTACGTGACCCTAGCTAGCATCACATACCAGGAGGCCAATGGTTTCTCCTCTCGTTAGACAGTGAATTAACGGGTTGCTGAGAGATGTATTCCATTGTTCCGGTGAGCATTTAATTCCGCTCTCCGCTGGACTGCTGGTGGTATTCATTGTCAATGAATGTGACGAGGGAAGGAAGTTTCGAGAGGATTGAATATTGCGGAAGGAGGCTTGAATCTTGAGACTTGATATAGTACACAGCCTGCACAGACATAGTAAGTGTCAAAGGAAGGAAGAACGGAGACTAGTATTCCCCATGTCCCTCTTCCCTTTCGGGAGTAGAACGGGCTCGCCTAGTGCCTTAGCGTCTGCATTTTAGTGCTGTTTCGAGACGAGTTTGTGGAATGATGAATTGCCAGTTTTGCGTTCGAGAACAGTCTCCTGCAAGATGGTCATTGGTCTCTTGATCCAACTTTCCGTGGTACTTGAAAAACAAGCGACCTATCTTGACGAATAGCAAGTGAATGCCCAGCAAACTTGCAGGGAGCGGGAGCGTCAATTGACTTGACATCAACAGCGTTTCCGCACATGACCCGCTAAAGCTGAGAAAGATTAGCATCGGGTAGGCTTGACAGGAACGTACGCCTATGCACATACCATGTATATAGAAGTGGTCGTCTAAAATTGAGGGAACTTCAAAGTTCAAAGTAACGAGGTCGTCCGACTCCGAACGCGGGACTCCGAGAGGAAACGAGAAAACTGATTCGCTACAAGTAGCTATACTTATAATTAAACCAGCTCAAGTGCCCCAAGACCACTATTCAATGGCGTAAGAACGAGGGTGGCCATGGATAGCGCAATATTAATCTCACCATCATGTTCGCTCGGATCTGACTGCCAGAGATCCCATGCCATCCCAAAATGAAACAATTCGAGGCTGCAACGAGGCGTGGTCAAAAGACACAGGTTTGCTTCCAGCTAGATGCAAAACCCTAGACACCTCCCCGAAATTTCTGGGCTCCGCCTCGCTTTGTACAAACAACCGCATTTGGTGCGATTCCGTGTCATGGCGCTCAATGATGTCAAGTGTGGAGTACTCCATTGTACTATGTAGAGCCTGTTCGGTTGCCAACCTCTCGTCGGAGTTGGACTAGCATTGCCGAAGTTCAGTCCAGAACAGTGTTGGCAATGCCATATGTTTGCCTGTGTTTTACACAAATGCCACGAAACATGGCCTGCCAGTGTCACAGGGGAGAGGTGGTTATTTGCCCAATAGGCACATGATTAGACATATGTTGATTAGTGGCATTATTGCTCAATAATTTACTTCACATTTGTCTGATGGGTAAATTGAAAATATACCCAACATTAAAACCCAACTGCAATTAGGATGTGTACAAAGGATCAAATGAGAAATATTAGCAAAAT
>Ga0307507_10010630_pt1 | contig 11837 bp, 15 predicted proteins | sample 7_EM_MG_FD_207223 | JGI IMG/M metagenome (GOLD analysis project Ga0307507, IMG submission 207223) | Populus trichocarpa ectomycorrhiza microbial communities from riparian zone in the Pacific Northwest, United States - 7_EM | ecosystem: Host-associated > Plants > Roots > Unclassified | place...
ACCCATTTACATTTGTGTCATCATGCATTGAAGATAAACAGAACAGCGCGGCGCCTGTACCCACCATTGGCGACGGCATTTTTATCGTGCCGTCCCTCCCGTCGCGCCTGACAGCTCCAAATAACCCGACTTTCATCGATTGTACTCCTGTCGTGTCCTCACCTGGGTCTTCTGTTACTGCTCCCAAAAAGCCTGCTCCAACCCCTAAAACACCATTTCCCGACACACACCTTCCATTCTTATTGGACAAGATCACGCAACTTCAGGCATCAAGTTTGATCCTCTTGGTTGAAGCCATTTACCACGATCTGCGAGGGCACAAAGTCACGAAAATATCCATTGAGGCGAAGGTGAAGGAGGTTGGTGAGAAATGCAAGGAGAAGAAAGTTTGGGTTGTCAAGCCTTCTATTTTGGTTGGTATCGCTGATTGGACCTGTCTCGGTTGTACGCTGACCTCTGTTCTTTCCTTGCAGGCCACTCAGGTGCCATGATCTGGGTCGTCAGCCGACAGACGATGGCCGTATGTATTGTTATTGTTATACTATGATTCCTTAGCTTCAAAGATACACTTACACCACTTTATTCCTCACCGCCTCTCAACCCTCCGTGAATGTGGAATACAGTTATTTTACAATTTTTCGGAATACAACACGTGGATACATTAGGTAGACTGTACGGAGGCTACATACATATAAGAATGAAAGGCATAGCTCATGAACTGGCAAGCTTCCAAAGAAGTTGAGTGTATTCGTGGTCAGTCTTGCCCGTGGTAAAATCCACGGTGTGAATATCTCCGGATTGTGAACCTGAAGCCCTCCCATCAGGAATGCACACCACATGAACAACAAAAATCTACGCACGAACGAGCATTTTAGAGATGCTTCTGTCCTTGTCGATAATAGGTTCAAATCCCATTCCTTTGTATATTTGGAGTCTTAAGCTGGAAGAGGGCCGCCACTATCAGTATCCATGAGTATGAGAGAAGGGATTGTTCACTGACGCTGTTCCGTCAAGTTCTTTTTCATGTTCTGCAGCTGGATCGTACTGCTCCAGCCTCCGCGCTTCTTCTTTAACTGCCGTAAGCTCCGCTTCTCGGCTTGCGACAAGTCCCTCCGCGTCGCTGATGGCTTTGGCCAGCGCTAGACGATTGCGGTCGAGCTCATTGAGGGCCGAAGCGTGTGCTTCTGCTGAAGGCACAGATGTGGGCCTGGTGGAAGATACACGCGCAGATTCAAGCAGACGCGTTAACGCTAGTTATCACAACTTGTCAGTCTGACCATCAAGGAAGATCAACAGCACGCACACTTGAGATTCCCGTGAATGTCATCAAGTTCTTTCTTCCTCTTGGCCTCTGAAGCAGCAATTTTTTCTTCGGCTGCTACAATCGTCAGATAATCTTCCTCAGGATCGATAATAGGCAACATTTCCTGGATAGCCTTGCTATCAAAACAGTAAGCCCGAGCTCTCATCGTTGATCAAGACGAACAAACATTGCTTCTTGAACGTCAATTGACATTTTTATATGATCGAGGTGCTCTGTGTTACTTCAATCTCTCGATTTGCAACAACGGATGATGGTAAAAGGTGGAGATGGCGTCGCGATACAACGTCGCGTAGAGTAACATCATGTGATGTGACGCCATTTACTCACTTGTCATGTTGGTATCAACAGGGCCCTGCCAGTGAGATTGGAATGGCAGGTTACACTATCGAGTATAAATAATTTAAGACAGAGAGCCAAGGAAGACGCGCTGAGCATTGCCGCTTGAATCATGATCCAGAACAGAATGGTTCGAAGCAAGTGGTTGGAAGCAAGTTGACTGTTTCTCACGGCTTGAGGTGTTATGCCGCTTAAGTTGTAAGAGAAGACGAGAAAGCGCAGTGGTCATCGAAGCCTGTCATGGATAGCTCTGATGCGAAGGAACTTGCGGTCCAAGTACGCAATAAGTCATTGGGTATATACGACCAACGTATGTTAATACTTTTCAGCAAGAACTGGAAACCAGGTCAGTAGAGGTCCGCTAAACACATAAACGGAACTCACTTAATGCTGTTAGTGACGTCCATCCGGTGAATGGGTGACTGAGATAATAAACACAGATAAGTGATTGATGAAGGAATGACGTGAAGAGCTGACCTTCGTTTACCCTCACCAGTGGTGGGATCATACTGTTCCCATACATACCCGGTACGCTCATACTCCTAAAGCGTGGTCAACATCACGACGAGGGAAATCACAAGCAACTCACCTTGACGACATTATCGACTATGTTCTTCCTTAGTTCTTGGTAAATCTCTTTCGCTTTATCCTGGTAAGGTCCTTCTTGCTTCATATACGTCTGGATGAAACTGTTAGCGAATGCGTGTCGTTCAACTGACCATTAGCTCACCTTATAGAGGGCTCCAAGTGCAAGGTAGTTCATTTGCACCCAAATAGGTCCTTTCCAATAATTTTCACCTTTGCCAAATTCAGAATGTGATGCGGATAAGCTTCGAATGCCATAAGCCGACCAAAGATGATTTGGGTCATGTAGGAGGTCAAGAATTGATCCTAGATGGGGGGAAGTGGGTGGAAGAAGAGACAATAAGAAGGGGAACAATGATAGATAGCCTTTGTGGCAGATATGTGTCGATTCATCTGTTGTCACAATAGTATTAGGGGGAAAGACCATGTATATTGACCGCTTCACCTTCGTCGTTGACGTTGACATCACAGTACATTTGCTCTGTCTCATTCCAATGAAGATCTGCCATAGAAGGACATCATGCCAGATTTTCTAAATGAAGCACCGAGCGTTACCTTCAATATTATTGAGTATTGCTTTTTCAATCTCTTCAAATGTGATCTCGTCCTCTTTCTCACCGACGAAAGCTGCAATGTCCTTCATCGTCCTCGTGAAGAAGGCCATCCATGATATAAGATCCAGATGTAGCTCCCCGGCGTGTGGTTGACCCCTTGGGTAATCGTCCATGCCGCTTGTTAGCACATGAAGTTGCGATCGCCCACGCCAGCGATATCCCTCAGTCCTAGACCGTGCCTTTCGTGCATATTGCTTGATCTGCCCACGCTGCGTGCGTCGGAACCAGTCATAATGTCTCTTGAGGGGTTTATAGATAGATTTGAGGAAAGAATGTGCCAGCTCAACGTTGTGCACATGCCGGTTTTCTACGGCACCAGAATGGTGCAGAGGAGCACCCATCAAAGGCACCTGAAGGTCGCCAACACTCATGCCCACTCCACCTAACCCGAGGTCCTGATCAGAAAGACCGTGGTTCGCAGACGCAGTTTTGACGCGGTCAATGAAAGCGGTGACAGCCATCGTAAGGGTGGGAGGATTAGCATAGTTTGGGACTTGAGTTTGGAACTCTGCTGGCACCTTCAGACAACCTTTAGGGTGCTAAAAATGGATAGAAATAATAACAAACTTTGCTTCGTGCCTCTTCGCCAAGGATCTGCTCCCGTGCAACCCAGCCATCATCATCAATGAGATTTATCCAATCCTTCAAGATCTCAAGACTGGCAAAGGGAAAACTTAGTTTTTCAATGACATGAAGAGGCAACCTACCTGAAATCATTATCCCACTGAGCAATGTGCAAAAGGTGGAAACCCTCGTCCCTTTGATGAGTTAGTATTAGGCCTTTCTTGTGAAAAGGATACAGATGTACCAGTAAAATCCACGGGGGAAGAAACTCCGACTTGGCGTTGCGGTTAATAGCGCCTTTGGGTCAGTTAATTTTGCTCCTTTGGATTCTTCCTCCTCAGTCGTCACTGAGTCATCCTCCTCGTCCCATTCATACGAGAATTTCTTATCCACAATGGACGTTCCGTAGAAATAACCCACCCCGGCCACAAGATTAGATGTCACCGCTCTCGAAAAGGCTTCTAAAGACGCCTGTTTTTCTGAAGGATAATTTTGCGGGCGAAGTGAGACAGACTGGAATCGTGTTCCATATGCTTCAACCAAAGCTGGGATGCCGTGGTCCAAGGTGGATGCTGAATTCCACTTAATAAACCTTGGCCATATGTTCCGTTGACTGACACTCACAGGTCAACTTCTGTTTGTTGCTACCACTGTCGTAAATAACATCGAATTCAAATGGCCCATCGAACAGCTTTTGAACGGCGTAGAGGTTGCTATTGGTGTAGACATCGTCCGGAAGTTGCAAAACAAAGGATGGATCAGGTAACCCCACTGCAGGATCCTGGTAAGGTACCAACGCCTCACCAGCACGATCTATGAGAGCTTTCATGATATATTCTATAATTTATCCGCATCAGGTCTTTTACGGAAAGCAAAAAGTGCAGGACTTGCTTTACCTTTGGCCTGCCATATGTCACCAGACTTGACGGGTCGACCCATGAAGTGGGTTTTACCAATTCGGTCTTGAAAACCATGAGCGTGAGGACCCCATGTTACCGCCTGGTTATTTGGGCCTGGAATATGGTGAGAGTGGGAAATGCGCAATGCGTGAGGAAACAAACCATCTACAACGCGAAGAGTGAATTCGTCTAGCTCAGGCGTGGAACCGGTGAGTTTGACCTCGCCGCTGATACCCTGATGGGAAGTAAGCATGCAAAAAGCATGTAGGTGAAACATGTGCTTACATTATCGTTCTCGTCGGTTTCCATTTCCAACCCACCGAAACCTTCCAGTCCAAAGTAGAACAGCGTAGATACTCGTAAAGGTTTGGTTGGATCGACAGGTTCCCCTTTCACGCGTACAGCCCAACTACCCCCATGCTCGCCACCAGGAACCTTTAAGAATGCTGTGGTAATTTTGACGTTGTTCGCGCTGTCTTTAAGGACCTGAACTCCTCCTTCACGCGGGTCATATTCTGTCCATGTATACGAATCAAGCTTGTCTCCCTGATCACAGGCATGTCGCGTTTCTGACGGAAATAAAATATAAGAACAGGGTGAAAGTCGAAATTCCCCTACTGACGTCCAATAGAATTATAATCCTGTGTTCCAAACCAAGCAAGTCCGGTCATCAAGGACTGAGGTATGCGGGGCCGTAGACCAAAGTAGAGATTGGGCCTGTATGGACCCCATAGTAGGGTGTCATTTGTTCCCTGGGCGAACGCTGTTGTCGCGGCTAATAAAAGCAACAGCCATGCCCTGCCACACATTCTTGAGAGATGCAGTGGACTTGGTCAAAGACTCAAAGTAGAACGTGTCTCTGATCAATCGATCACATGACATTCAGATGCTTGCCACTTGGTCTATTCTTGGTCTATCTTATGATAGCTATCGGTTTCCATTCGAAGGCGATTGGCATAAATTACTCGCACAACGTTTCACGTTTTCTTCAAATTCGCGCCTCGTGTTTAGCTCCGTGATTACCCGGAATACAGCCATACTGTGTAATCGCCCGGGGATATACTTACACCTTCCGGTAATGTTCCGCACTCCGCGTTCGTCTCCTAAAAGGCCTTCGGCAATAAATGTCTTGAAGTCAGGGGCGTTTGCGCTATATTGGCTTCATCAATGCTGTGCGTTGAAATGTCTATAAATTCCAAGCCCAGGTCTGGTGGCGAAAGCTTCGCACATACTCTACCCTCCACCCCACTACTTATTCCATTCAAATAATGACTTCCACCTTTGGGGACACGAGCACTGTTGTTGGCGAAACTTCCTACCAGACGAATGGTCCGTTTGGCAAGAGCCTCAAGACTGACGGCCCAGAGAAGCCCTCAGATCGTCGACACAATGCTCTTGGGAAAGGTCCAGTAACCCCTGGGAGCGAGTTTGTCGCCACGATGGATTACACCATCGAAAACAGGCCGTTTTTCGTACCCATCGGCAAGGGTGGCGTAATTGTTGCTCTGGAGGAACTTGACAGACAGCTGCAACAGGTAATACACTTCGCATACTTTCCGCAGTATCAGGCTCTCACTATTTTTACTTTGTTGCATAGTCTGGTAGAACTAGGCTCTTGTCCAAGAAAGTTCCTACTGACTGGACTGGGAAAGAAATAGTTCCCGGTCGCCTTGGCCTTATCAACCATGGGTAAGTTCATTGTTGGATGCCATCAATATTTTACACGCTGATTTTGGGCTCAAAGTGGTTCTCCAAAGATTCTGACCAAGCCAGGCCGTTATCCCAGTTTCCCGCTACGAAATTGGTGGGCCCGTTCGTGGTGTGGGACGACAGGACGTTCGTTGTTTTTTTTTTTTAACGCGTCACGTTATTTTGCTCATAAAATTTGGCTGGAATAGTTTCCGACACCGTCATTGAATTTCAAGGTTTGACCGTGGTTCAGGTATCCCAGAATCAAGCGGCGGTCGTTTCAGACCCACAAAACCACATTTTCGTAATTAAGAATTCGGGATTCGTGGCTTATGCTATTGAAGGGACTTACGACGTGTTATCCATTGTCGACCAAACCCACTTGCCGACAGTTATCAAGGACAAATTAACGAGCGTGATTTTGGGGTGGACTCACGAAGTGAAAATGAAGAGTAAAGTCAGCGGCAAGGAAGAAAAGGAATACGTTGTGGCTACTTTGTATGTTTCCTTCATCGTGACTGCATTACATCTAATATCGTTGCAATAGCTTGAACATCCCAGCTAGCAATTGTGCCATCTTGCAGCGCGGTGATGATCTTGAGCTCCTTGGAGCTGGCCAATCTGTCATTACGAATCCTAGTGTCACTCTCCGTGGACTTTACACATTAGGAGAGAACCAGCTGGAGATGCCAACAAAGGACATGTACGTACCCGGCTAACCCTCGTCGTTTCCTTTTAACTTACAAAGTTACAGCTTCACTCGCGATCAAGTGCCTGTCAGTTTGACGATCTATCTGAAATGGCAACTTACTGAGCCACTGAAACTCACTACTCATGGGTATAATACCCCCTACGATGCTCTTCGAGACAAGACACAGTCCATTTTAACTCAAATTGTAGCACATCTCGATTATTCTTCAATGGTGCACCATTTCTTTCTTCTCGTTGTTGAATTTGTCTTACCCATACCCCATACCAGGTCAAACAACGGTCTCTTGGGCCTGACAACATGGACGATGGCTCTGACCCATCATCCGCTTTCTTGGATGCATTGAGAACTCGTGCTATGGACGAAATGCACGAAGCTGCTCTTGAATACGGCATCGTCCTCAAGGATCTTGCAGTCATCGATCGTCAATTCAAAGGCGAGATTGCTGCTACGATGGATAAATTGACCAGTCAGTACTTTATCGCAGTAAAACAGGGCTCGCACTGAATGGCAAAAATTTACAGCGCGGGCGTTGCAGGCTCAGGTTGAGGCCGCCAATGTCGACAGAGAAAATAGCAACAAAGTCAAGCAAGAAGAGGGTGCTCTTTCCGTCACACGCATCAAAGCGCAAGCCGCAAACACCCAGGCTGATGCTGAGGCCTACCGAGTCATTGCTGCAGCCAAGGCTCAAGCGCAGCGCACAAGGATCGAAGCAGAAGCCCAAGCGGAGGCAACTCGTATGGCTGCTGAGGCCGAGTCTGAGGCTGTGCGCATTAAGGCTGCCGCTGATGCCCAGGTCATTGACCAATTCGCCCGGGAAATGGAGTTCCGCCGTATGGAAGTCAATAGGATCAAAGCGTATGGTTCCAAGACCATCTTCGTACCATCAGAGACCACTGGGGCACAGATGGGGAGCGCAATGGCACTGGGCATGGCAGCGTCGATGGGAGCAGATGTCAAACGCGCGACAGAAAAGGTGTAAAGACTTCCACTCCTTTAAACAATTTTATCTACACTTCTATATCAGTGCTCAGAATGTAGTTACCGTATTACTTCGTAATTTCTATGCATGCTGTGTCAATGTGGCTCTAGTTCGAGTCAAGAGGTTACCATATTTAAAGTGCCAGGCTTTGTTGACAGCTGTTGTTCGAGTCACTTCCCTGTTGCTGCGTGTCTCGCCTTTCTCGCTGACCACCACCACTGCGACATCGATCAAAACTCCATCACCCACGCCGTTTCAACAATGAGGTCCAAGTTTAAGGATGAGCACCCCTTCGGTTTGTGATACACACCCTTCCACGCACCACATTCAGCTTATTGTGTTTACAGAGAAGCGCAAGGCAGAGGCAGAGCGCATCCGGCAGAAGTACCCAGATCGTATTCCCGTCAGTTCATCTGAGCCTCATTGCTTGCCATGCCAAAACTGACTCTGTGGCACATATTGATAGGTTATTTGTGAGAAGGCGGACCGGACAGATATCCCCACCATCGACAAGAAGAAGTACCTGGTACCCTCAGTACGTTTATGTTGACAACTCAGGTTCCTTCATTGCATAACTCATGATTTTGGGCGGTTAGGACTTGACGGTGGGACAGTTCGTTTATGTCATTCGCAAGCGGATCAAACTGGCTCCCGAGAAAGCGATATTCATATTTGTCGATGAAGTTCTTCCACCCACGGCAGCCCTCATGAGTGCGATCTATGAAGAGCACAAGTTCGTACAATCTCTCGGTTCTTGACGACTGTACTCTTAACTGTTTCACTCAGGGACGAAGACAACTTCCTCTACGTGAGCTACTCTGGCGAGAATACATTTGGTCAGGAAGATTGGGTCGAATTGCCGTAGGACACATGGACAAGGTTTTTATTTGTGTCTCGAGTGCTAGAAACATTGGGCTTGGGTATTGTGCGACGTGCGTAGTTTTTACCTGTTGATTGTACCCTTGTCCTACGGCCTGTACTGCATACCCTTCTTCCTTTCCTAGTGATTCCTTGCCTTAGTATTTGTATAGTACAATGTCTTTCCCTTCAACGTTCTATATCATCCAATGTATTAACGCGATCAAGTTTCCCGATTTGTGTTCTATATTAACAACTATAACTCCAGACTCAAGAGACTTGAAATTGTACTGAGTTAGGTCAGTCTTACTCCTTGTCTTTTACGCTTACAAAATGCTGACTGATGTTCCAGCAAAGATCTACGCGCTAAACACAGAACCATTTGAATATACTAGGGTATACTCCTCCCATTCAATCTCGAGCTTGGTGGACAAGTGGCCATGGGATTGTTGCTCGAAGCCACTCTTTGATGGGCCACCTCATGATCAAAGGCCTATTCGAGGATTGTGGCAGATTGTGGCCCGAACATCGTCTCTTTGCTCGTGCCCCTTGTGTATAAAATGCAAGCCTCTTTCGCTTCGTTTTATTTTTTAACCCACCAACTCCTTTCAACCGGACATAATTTTTTTGCTTTCTTTTAACACGTTTTCAGTGCAGGCCACAGCGTTAAATTTCCTGCGATGCGATCCTCCAATATTCTCTACTCTATTATTGGTGAGTTGAAGCACGTTTACTTTTTGACCGCCTGCTAATAGTAAAAACGTAGTTTTCATATTTCTGTTTCAATCAGCTTCTATTATCATCTTGAGTGCATCGTTGATCTTTTATTCGGGCGGCAGTAAGTTGTACCACCCGCGATTTCTACTAGATCCCATTGACACCACCTTTGCGCAGTCATAGAATCGACTGCCTTGGCTCTTGACTGGGTGGCGCTCGCCATCGTGACTGGGTTACTCGTACACAAAATCATCAATCCACGCGAACCAATAATTCGTTCAAGAAACTTGATTGTCTTTACGTTATTGTTTGGATTAAGTCTTGGTAAGAATTCTATGTACTTGGCTGTGTACAACACCGCGAACGAGGTCTATGTCATTCTAGTAAATCTCATCATATTTCTTGTGAGAGCAAGGTCAACGGAGACCGGGAACCTCATGAAAGACTTTGCCGCTATGCCAGACCCGAGAGCTGCTGCAGCCACTGCCATTATCCTGGCAGTATTATCCACTATTTTCGGTACTGCCGCCTCATCTTTCCTCCCATCCCGTTCGCGCTAATTCCCTTCCCTAGCTGTTGCGGGATTTGCCACCTCTTGCGTCGTGCAAGAGATTCCCCAAGCGAGATTGAAAATATCGGATCCCATTCCAGTGCGAGTGTGGCAGCCAAGTACTCCCACTCAATTTATAGAACTCAGCTCGGTTCAACCCGGGGATCCTCCTGATGAAGTGGCGATCCGCGAAAGATGGACTGACATTCCTGTTTGAGCTATGTATGTAGTACGTCCTTTCAAGGGGTTGTGGTCCCATGTAGACTTTCATCGGCTATCGGAATTAAATATTCATTGGGGTATCTGTGTCAGCCCCTTTTCAAGCTCGTCCCAGTCAACGTTTTGAAAAGTCTCGTCCTCGTCCCAGAATTTGTCCCAATCGTCATCTTGTTGGAATGGGGGAGGGTTCTCTATGACGTTGTTTACTTCGTCTTGCATTGATGATTTTGTTAGGGCAGCAGGTGTGGAATGCAGAATGACTCCAGAAGTCTTGTGATCAGTCGTGGGCTCTTCAGTAAAAACAAGAACACTATTCCCTGGAAGTTCACCCTCCACTGGTAGAACAGAAATCCCTTTTTTCGTGACCACGTAGTCAAGTGAACGCGGCACTGAAACGGAACTAAAGATAATGCTTAGACGTCGAATTAATGTCAATTGGCTGTCACTTTGAACGACGGAAGTGGCAGTAGATTGTCCTTCAATCTTTTGCCGCTTGGACTGGATCTCGCCATCATCAAAGTACCGCCGTCGACCTGTACGACTGAGCATGATCCTAGCATTTACTTGGTTCGCCCATACGAGGCCTAAACTGGCTTCTTTCTTGTTTTCACCTGGGAGACTGTCACAGGTGTTAAACCATCGAGATTGTTGGCTGTAGAGCAAGTCACTTGTCTCGTTGGAACTTTGCCCACGGTCAAACACATCGGCGACTTCGTTGACGACCAAAACTGCGATGTGATAGACGTTTGCCAGTGAGTGAAGGAGTGTTGAAATTTCCGCAATATCTTTGGCGCGTTCCACTAGAGTGGAGGTTGTGGTTTTATCCGTCGAACGAAAAAGCTCAGCTAGGGCGTCGATCACAAGCAGCTTTACGGGCTTTCCGGAAGGAATTGATGCTCGTTGTTCGACAAAAGAAGGAAGAACATCGTTGAGTACATGCTGCAACATGGGTGACGTTGGTGTTGAAATGGTGTGAACATGTTCGAGGCTACAATTGGAGAGCGAAAGAAGCTCATTCGATTGGAGCATTTCCAGGAGACGGCCCGTTGGGAGCTTTGAAGACGTTGTTAAGTAGCAAGCGGAACCAGACAGTCCGCCGAGCTCAGGCGGGTTCTGAATGAACAACGAGAGTTGTAGCGCGAATTGAGTTTTTCCCGCAGCGCTGATTGTGAGAAGAACTAAGCTAAAGCGTTGTGTGAACGAGGGGGCGGGCACCTACCTCTCTCCAAACACCTCCCATATCATACCTGTCCGTATTCCGCCGCCCAAGGCTTCATCAAGATAGGTATCACCAGTGGTACACCGCTCTTCGCCGCGGTCGATGTCATCGAGGCGCCGTGGCAGGAAGACCGTCGGTTCACTATCGCAAAGAGATTCAACTACTCCCCTTACTTCTGAGACCGATATTCTACACTTTCGAGCGACATCTTGTAGAGGGACCAATAACAAGCCTGCAAGAGATTGTATATTGCCTGGCTTGAATATCAGAAATGTTCGAGATTAAAGGTACGCTTACCCTTCTTCAATACAACTTTTTGTGATTCAGTCAAGCGAGCAGGTGATATCGGTTTATGCAGGTCCATTCCGAGTCAGTGATTTTGTGGCTAACGGTAACAGCAGGGCCAGAACTTGGGCAGTGTTGGGCACAACTTGGGCAGTCTTTAGGGTAATAAAGGCATACTTAGTCCAAAGCTAATTACCAAAGGCGGAGGATAATTGCATATTTATTTCTTAACTAGCGTGGTATGTAAAAGTCTCTAACGGCGAATATCTATCCTGCACGCGGCCGTG
>Ga0307507_10010631_pt1 | contig 11836 bp, 16 predicted proteins | sample 7_EM_MG_FD_207223 | JGI IMG/M metagenome (GOLD analysis project Ga0307507, IMG submission 207223) | Populus trichocarpa ectomycorrhiza microbial communities from riparian zone in the Pacific Northwest, United States - 7_EM | ecosystem: Host-associated > Plants > Roots > Unclassified | place...
ATAGCCATTCATTCCAGCTTGCAGGATAGCGATGCAAAGAAATGATCTTCGTTGCTCTTGCTTGTCGTTGAAGAACTGTATTGATCAAATGAGAGGGAACACGGAGGTTAACTTCCACAAGCCATGCACTCTTCCCGGTTCTGCAATGAGCATGCTGCCTGCGCCATATCAGAATTAACATCATCCTCTGCCTTGTTAGCATTTTCCTGTTCAATCACAAAACAACAAATTCTGTCAACAATCATGTAAATGTAAAAATATTTGCTTTTAAGGAAAATCCAATCTATTTAGGTAAAACTGCAAATCAGTTGTCTAAAATGGAAAGATTGAAAAAAAAACATATGCTTAAAAAATAAATGGTCGATAGTGAAACCATGCTTGATTTTCTACTTCTTTCCATATTTGCTTTAATAGTCTCCATTCTCAAAGTGGATTTTGTACCTTCAACAGGATGAACTATAAATGAAACAGATTTATGGAACAATTGAACATGGTCTAGTGATACAAGGAAGAGAAATTCGCATACATTGTTGAGAACAGTTGTGTCAACAGTGAATTTGATAGCATCTGCAGCAGCACGTGTTCTCAGGTAGTACATACCTGTTTTCAGGCCCTGTACAGAAAACATGACTAAATCAATAACAAACATATCAATGGATACACCCAAAACGCAATTTGAACATTCATAGCATAGAGAAACATATGCTATACTGTTTTCTTTTCCCAGTGACAGGTTACGCAGCCTCGGTAGCAACATGAAGTGCAAATTTGATCAGGAGTGGTGCACTGCAATGAGCATGCAGTGTATTTATACTGCAAATTAATATATATAAGCACCATACCTTTGACCAAGCATGGAAATGCAGGGAAGTTAGTTTCCCAAGATCAGGTTGCTCCATGTGAATATTCAGACTCTGACTTTGGTCTATGTAGCATCCACGATCAGCAGCCATGTCAACCAATGTCTTTTGCTTGATTTCCCACACCGTCCTGGTATCACAAAGTAATTCTGCCTTGGCATGAAAAGATACAAATATGCTACTAAATATAGGATATAGACAACATGAAGATAACCGTACTTATAGATAGCTTTTAGCTGCTCGGGAATCTCAGGGATTTTTGAAACCGAGCCACTTTCATTTATTATCTTGTTTTTAAGAACAGGTGACCAGAGACCCATCTCCGTTAAATCATTAAGGAGGTGTTTGTTCATCACAACAAATTCGCCGCTGAAAATGGATGTGGTTAGATGGCAGAGGGAAGAACAACCACACTTTACAGAAATCAGCCTGGTAAAGCAAAACAAACCTTAAAACTCTGCGGCTATAGATATTGGATGTATAAGGCTCAAAACATTCATTGTTGCCAAGTATCTGACTTGTTGAAGCAGTGGGCATAGGCGCTATGAGAAGGGAATTTCTTACACCACTTTTGGAGATCATTTCCCTAAGAGCATCCCAATCCCACCTATCTGATGGTGTCACACCCCACATGTCCATCTGCAAAATCCCCTGAAAGAAAAGAAAGGTTGCTCAAGTTCTAGCAATCTTATATTTCATATGTCTTCTCGAGGGCATGTATCAAGGCATCCAATAGAATATGACATAGGCAAAATGCCATATCTTGGGTGATTTCTTTGCATGATGAGTCATTTTGAGGAAGAAAAAGGAGCAAAAGGTACACCCTTCTCTCTGTATTTCTCAAGCATTAACTCTATGAGAATGAGACTGCTTCCTAGACCAAGCTCACCGTGTTATCCCTTTTGAAACATCTCTCAAATTCTTCTGAACATTAAATCTAACATTTGCACCATCCTATAAAGCCAAGGCATGAACCAAAGAAACAAGATAGCAGAGGTCATCTAGTTGAAAATCAGACACCAAGGCATGCCATCTTAAACGTCTTTGGAATACATTCACTGAAACTGATAGAATCAGAGACCCTCACCTTGCTCACAGGGCTTCCACAATATGTTTCATAAGGGCCATCTTTAGCAGCCAGCTCAGAAGAAGATCTCAGAGCATGGTAGTATATGGTTTCAAATATGTCTTTGTTTAGCCTTTTTGCCTGTTACAAACAAGTGAAAAAATCAGTCTGGATGAACAACGCAAATGAAACCATGTCATATTTGAGAGAAGCAAATTAATACCTCTGATGAATCAAATGGCATGCCAAGCAAAATGAAGGTATCAGCAAGACCTTGAACACCAATACCAATTGGTCTGTGTCTTAAATTTGACCTCCTTGCAGTTTCAACGGGATAGTAATTAACATCTATGATTTTATTAAGATTTGCAGTGATCGTCGTTGTAACCTAAGATAGCAACAAAAGTATATAAGAAACCAAAGTCTCCCAGATAGAATAATTCAGATTTCTTAAAAGATAAAAAGATACAGTTCTATCTTAAATATATCTAGTGTAAGTGAGTTTCTAGAAACAAATGTACAGCAGCATGCTTGTCACTATGCGCAACAAGTTAAATTTAGAGATCTCCTACATTCTAAATAAAACAAACCTCTGCTAGTTTTTCAAAATCAAAGTATCTGTTCTTTGATTCTCTACTTCCAACCATCTTGGAAGACTGTGATTCCGCAGGTACCCCCTACAGAAAGAAGTAAAGATTGTTGAGCAGCATATTAAATTATTAATAAGGTAAGGAAAAAAAAAGATCTGGTAGACGAAACTATCAATGCAACATTCATTTTCAGTGTCCCACCCTTTCCATGACAAATCGTGGAAGAGCAACGGATGCCAGATTGCAAACTGCTGTTTCTGTTGGACTTGTGAACTCAATAACTTCAGTACAGAGGTTTGAGGACTTGATAGTGCCCAGATTCTGCTGGTTGCTTTTCCTGTTGCAAGAATCCTGAACAAATAAAAGGTGCATTTAGAATACACTAAAAACAATGTGGAACATTGTTATGCCTATAGCCATGGTAAATTACATGTAATACCTTGAAGAGCATGTAAGGTGTTCCTGTTTCAATTTGGGAATTTAAAATCTCAAACCAGAGTTTCCTAGCTGAAATAATTTTCTTTGCCCTATCCTATATTCATAAATACACAAGTAATTGTCAGTTCCAGTGCAGACAAATACTTCAACATTTTGATACAAACAATCATCACAGAAGTAGCAAGTTTTCTACCTCTCTTTCATACTGAGTATACAGTTTTTCAAATTCTTGTCCCCAACAATCAGCCAAACCTGGAGCCTCACTAGGGCAAAACAAAGACCATTTGTCATCACCTCGAACTCTTTCCATGAAGAGATCAGGAATCCAAAGAGCAAGGAATAAGTCTCGAGCTCGATGTTCTTCCTGCAGAAGGCATCAAGAAGAAAAAGCACAAGACCAAGTCATGAAAAATAAGAAAGGAAAATTCGAGGATCTGAATCAAAAAGAACAAAAAAAGGGATCTTTTTCATTTGGAACTAACCGATATATACCCCCCTACTTAGATTAAGATCAATGTTATGTAAGGCCATTAAGTAATGAACATACCTTTCCATGGTTTTTTCTGAGATCTAGAAACTCAAAGATATCGGCATGCCATGGCTCCAGATATATAGCGAAAGCACCTAATCAATACAAAAAGATTAGCCATTGAAAAAAATAAAATAAAAAAGACGACCCAATAAATCACATAGCATAGACAAAATTTAACTACATTCATGCAAAATCACTCTGATCTGCTGTCTTGCTTTATCCATAAAAAACTTGCACTCAAACTCATTAAAAAATATAAGCAACACAATTGAACTTATACCTTTCCTCTTCCCTCCTCCTTGATCAACATAGCGAGCAGTGTTGTTGAACACTCGAAGCATGGGAACTATACCATTGGAAGTACCATTTGTCCCCCGAATGTAACTGCCTGTGGCGTGGATATTATGAACAGCAATACCAATTCCTCCAGCTAATTTGCTAATAACAGCACACTCCTTCAGAGTATCATATATGCCTTCAATGCTGTCATCTTTCATGCACAGGAGAAAGCAACTGCTCAACTGCCATATCAACCGATCACCCAACGCCAAATAAATAACAAAATCACATGAGCAATTCATGTAGATTAGCACTGTTATTCAGATAATGGAGAACACTGATACAACAAACATACTTGAGGCTGGGCAGTCCCTGCATTGAAAAGGGTAGGGGTAGCATGAGTGAACCAACTTTGAGACATTAAGTGATAAGTTTTGGTGGCAGATTCAATGTCATCTTTGTGGATACCAACAGCCACTCTCATCAGTAGGTGCTGTGGTCTTTCTACAATCTTTCCATCAACCTTCAAAAGGTAGGACCTCTCAAGAGTTTTGAAGCCAAAATAATCATATTCAAAATCCCTGTCATAGAGGATCTCACTGTCCAGCCGTTCAGCATTCTGATACCAATAAAGGCATTGGTTATTATATACATACATAATTTATATAATTCCTCGGTCACAGATTAATAGAAAAAATGGTTAGTTTCGCATGGTGTCCACACTTCTGTTACCAGCAGCTTGAAAACAATAAAACAAAAATTAAGATGAGTTTACCTTCATGATTATTTCGTAGACATCATCTGCAATGAGAGGAGCCTTCTGCCCAGACCCCTTATTTAAGTTGTTATACATTAATTCGATCCTGCATTACAAGCCTTTAATTCAATTTCAAGTAAATACAAAATACAATTAAATCAAAACAAAACCCCATGAAACCAAATACTCACGTCTCTGAGAAGGATTTTTTTGTATTCTTATGCAGCCTCGAGACAGAAATTCTTGCAGCCAACTGCACCACATTATCAAACAAAAACAATCAAGTTCAACACAAACCTATCAGTAATTAACTAATCAAACTGACTTCAAGCAACAGAAATCACCACGTAAACAATTATCCCCGATCGATCAAAACCCAAACGAAAAGCACCTCAAACAGCCCAAACAACCACTAAAAAACACAGTTGCACTAAAACACGAGCTTGGCAACAAATTTGACACACACACACGATAAACCACAAAAATCAAAACTAGCAAAACACCAGATTGCAAAAGATTACAAAATCACTGACCAAAGCATAATCAGGGTGATTAGCAGTCATAGAAGCCGCGGTCTCAGCAGCTAACTCATCAAGCTGGGTTGTAGTGACACCTCTATAAACCCCTGCACAGACTTTCTGTGCCACAAGCACTGGATCACAGTGATCGTTACTTAACCCATAACTCAATTTCTTTAATCGAGCAGTTATCTTATCAAAACGTACCGGTTCTTGGCGCCCATCTCGCTTGATCACGTACATGGTTGATAGATATATTTGAATTGGATAATTTAAAAGGAAGTGAATGAGTGAGGAATTTTATCGAACATGTAATGTGGATTGTTAGTGTAAATGGAGATGAGTGCTTATTTATAGAGAGAGATGGTGTAGAGAGGAAGGAGAGTACGAGAGAAGCTAGAGGGAATTTTGAAGGATTTGAATTTGAAAGTTTTTATGAGGTTTTTTTCTTTTCTTTTATATATATATATTTTTGTTTATGTCTGGTTTGAGGGAATAATTCAAGTTTCCCGCTAGAAGTATCTTCAGGCATTTATATTATTAGGGTATTGGGTTTAATTTTTCCTTTTCGAGCCTCTGAAATATCATTAATTTTTGTTAATCAAGCTTTTGGTTAAATTTCACTGTGAAAAAAATAGTCAAATTTTAATTAATCTTTTTATTTTCAGTGCAAATAACATACTTTTGAGTAAATAAGGGGGCTAAACTTTGTTGCAGCAAGTAAACTAACCTTAATGTTGGTGATTCATTGCAGACTAAATTATTTTTTGTGTATAAGAAATGATATTCAGGTTCTAAAATTAGATTAAAAAATATAAAAAAAATTAGTTCACATGACAAACTTGTAACAATACTAATTAGAACTGAGCCATCTTAAAATATTTGTGAAATCCACGACACATATATATGATTACAATAACCCAAAAAAAAACTAAAAATGAATTTCAATTATATAAGATGAATTAAAAAATAACAATTAAAAAAATAAGGATCAAAATTAACATATAAAATAAAATTTATATTTAAGCTAAGGGTGAAAATGAAAAAAAATAATGAATTTAGTAAAATGACAAAAAGAAATTAGAAGAATGAGGCTCGGAATTGACATAAAAAATAAAAACAATGCTGTAATTAAAGGGTGAAAAGAATATTAACTTTTACAAGAGAGACAAGGAAGAAAAATCAAAACAATAATGATCAAATTAAAAAATATAAAATTATCAATTTGAATTGAAGGATAAAGTTGAAACCAATAAAACTTTTATAAAATAGCTAAGATAAAAAATTAAAAATCCAAAGAATAATGACCAAATTGAAAAATATAATATTTAATAAATTATGATTCAAAGATGAAATTGAAAAATAATAAAACTTCTACAAAATAATCAAGACTAAAAATTAAAAATCAAAAGAATAGAGACTGAAATTGAAATATCAGCAACAAAAAGAAAATCAAGTTATAAATTTTAGAGGAAAAAAAGAAAGGAAATAAAAACACTGGCGAAAATTAAACACATGCCACATCAAAAGAAAAGAAAGATGATAATGATAAAAGTGTATTTTAACAACATGGTAAAATTATATTTTTAAATGTTAAAAAACATTGCACACGCTATTTGGTGAGGGTCTAAATTCATTAGATGAATCCGCGATCATAGAAGAAAAAACAACATAATTTTTAAATGATAAATACTCACGAGCATCAAAAGATTTTAAAACCAGACAGACCAAGCAGGATCCATTTCCACCCATTGCTATTTGGTAACTAGGAGTCACTCAACGGCCATTGATTGATATGAAAGTTGTTGACAAGTGCTTCAGCAAGCTTGCCATTTGTTATGATTATCGAAGATCATTGTCCAATCGATTATCAAAATAATCGAGCATTGCTTACAGAGGTTCACCAAAAAATAGATTTAAATTTAAATATGTTCAGGTAAATTATAAAAGCAAAAATGCCTGACTACAAGATAAAAAATGAATATTTCATAACATTTTTTATCAAATATATTCGGCATTAAAGATAATAACTCGTAGATTTCCACCAAAGAAATTCTCTTTAGCAACCATCAAGCTTAATTCCTAGTTAAAGCAATATAAAAGGATGGAAAAAAAATTGTTAACCATGAGGTCGAAGCGTTGATTTTACACTTCCAATTTTAGCTGGAAAATCCAGGGGATTGTGCCGTGGAACCCTTCAACAAACAAAGACCTTGACTCGATTTACAGGGTTATTTTTCATGACAAATAGTTTCTAGATTCGTTAAAAAGGTCAAGTAGAGATGATCAACAGTGTTTGTTGTGTGCGCTCTAAATGGTCAGATCCCTTATGTTGAAGAGAATTGTCTCTTTATTTTCTTGTGGTCATTCGGTTTCCTCACAGCTATTTCTTGTTCATGAGAACTCGTTCACATCATGAACCTCGTATAAATAATTGTTTAAGGTCAAGAGGATGATAATGATACAGAAACAGCGACACAGTAACGATCTATACTTTTATCTACTTTTGATTTAACAGACAGGACAGCAATAAACCTCTTTTTTTCGTCGCTTCACCATTGGTTTTTGCATTAGAGGATGTACATTTGAACTCATTTTCGTCTTCTCTGAGCTGTAGGGGGTAGTTTCTCAGATGGACCACAAGGAAGTTTCTGCCCGGTCTCCCTTTCAATTCTGCTCTTGAGCTCTCTGAGTATCCGAATTTGGGCAAGCTTCTCAGGAGACAATTTGTCCCAATAGATCCCTGCAGGTTAAAAGAGTTCGTTCTCTAAGAACAGGAGACCAAAACAACCTGAACCCATTACAAGGTTGCTTTATGAAACAAACTCTAAAAAAACTGCAGTACACTTCAGACTTCAAACTACGGGCTGCAGTGATTCACAAACCTTGAGGCTTGGGAATATTAGTGTTGGTGAAGATGACTTGGTCGGGAGTGCATATGATGTCAACGGGAACATCATGGATCAGCAATTTCTCAACCGGAATATCTTCTACCAATTGGCAGTCATGCACTGCAAGAGTTTTGAAGAGTAAGAAATCGACGAAACAGTTAAAAGAGAACAATAGTTCAGTAATAATAAGCATGGCAACAGTATGAATAAAGGGAGCGTAGGAAATGAGATCCAGAGTAAGCGTTCCAACTACCGGAGGTCACAACTGGTGTTGAGTCATCAATAGCTCCCATATACCGCAGCATCCCATATTCAAGTTCAGCAAATCCCTGCACTCCGAAATCTCTCTGACATTAACCTTACAGAATCTTCAACTGCAAAGATGGTATTGCACTTTACAAAGTAACAAAAACCATCTCCATTTTCAGAATGAAGGTTTGAAATTATAGTTTAGGACCATATCCATCCATTAACTCTCAAATATTTTCAATGCATTTGACTGGCAAAGATTACGTTGAGTTTATAATACAAGAAAGATTGTATTATTACCTCTCCCTTGCCAAGTCGAGCCCCTGTTTTTGGGTCAACAGCGACAGAACCAATGACAATTAGGTCAACCTTGATCTTCTCATCCAATCCAATAGGCCTTCCATTCTTGGCAACACCTACAGAGGTGCATGCCTCATTTATGGTACTAGGGCTTAACATGTGAGATTCAAGTATAGAGAAAAACCCAGTTCTCAAACGGGGTTGAGGAGTTAACAGTTTCTTTCCACCTGCAAACACCACGAGGAGGCACTGAGAGGTTACTCATAAGTTTGCTGCAAGTCATCCTTACAAGAGTATGGTATGAGGCTTCAATATGATGGAAGACTAACCAGAGAGAGTGAGAAATCTGACTTGTTTTTGTGGTGAATCCGGGTTTACCTTCACACAACTCGCTTCGAGAAACACTTCCAACCCACTCAACTGCCATGACCCGACCTCATTAAAAAAACTCTTACATTCACTACCCGTAAACAAAGCACGCGTTCAAAAGGAGAGAAGGGGAAAAAAAAACAAAAAATAGGGTTGCTCTTTTACCATTTTAGCAGCAGCTGAGGCGCCAACGAAATTGGGGATCCGGTGGTGAACAGGTCTGGGGTTCTGAGCAATATTTCGGGCCTCCATCAAATCCCAAATTCTCTTTCGGATGACCCATTTCCAAGCTCTGGGGTCATCCTCTGAACTCGTCTCCATCTCTCTTTTAGAAGTCTCGGCCATTGAGTCTCTTGCCTGTGCATCAAGTCTTAACCTCTCGGCCTCGTAAGCTTTTTCATCCAAAACGACGTTATCGTCGGGGGCATTTCGCTTAGAACTTCCCAGCTTGCAATTTGAATTGAACAATCTCTTGCTATGAGTTCTCCTCGAGAAGAAACAAATTAAAGATGGAGAAGAATGGGGGTGGTTAAAGAGGAGTGTGTGTGTGAGCGGAAATGGAGCTGCTATTCGAGTCAGAGTTGAATCCATTAGGTAGGAACTAGAAATCCGGGATATGAAGTGAAATATGTGCTTTGCGCGTGGATTTTAGAGGAAAAAGGTGATTGGGCATCAATCAGTGGTTGTTCGTGTTTGGCCTTGTTTTTTAGATTACAGTTTAAAAAAGAAAAACGTAATTTTTTTAAGAAAAATATTTGAAGTGTAGTGTTAAAAAAACATTTATTTAGTTAAAAATTGATGTATGAATATATTGTTTTAACTTCTATAGAATTAATATTTAAAAAATTTAAAAATAATCATATATAGAACGTTCAAAAAACAAAATAACTAATCAAATATATTTTTTATATGATTAGACAAAATACAAGTATAAAGTATAAGCTAACACGGTCAAGATTAACTTCAAAACCGTTTTAGCAATTATTGTTATATTTATATTTTTGCCAGCTCATCAAAAACAATTTAAAAATATATTTTAAATTTTTTAAAAACATAATTTAGCATTATCTCACATAGATTCAATCAATCTGAATGATGGATAGAAATAAATATAAGTTGATCTAAGTTAATGTAATTTATTATTTAATTTTCTTTTTTAAATCTTTTTTACTATTCTTCATGATCTTGCTGTTAGAGCACAATTCCAATCAGCCTCTCCATCTTGAAAACTTCTGATGATGATGTTGTTAGGGGCTCAGGAGAGAATATCCTGAAAAAGCATTATTGCCGACGCAATTATGAAAATTGTTCGGACAGCGCGTGCACAGACAGAGAGACAGGGAGAAGGAGAGAGAGGCAGAGGATGAAGAAGAAGAGAAGAGAAGGCGACCTAAGAAGAACAGTGAAGAGCAGAAGCAGGAGATGGAAGGAGGGGAAGAATGAAGAGGAGAGAGTAGATGGAAGATATCCAAAGAAGATCATTAGGAAATAGGGAAGAATAAATTTAGGAGGGGGGCTAGGAATACAACAGTAACGGCCCAATTAGCCTGAAATACAAGAATATACAGCAATGATACAAAGTAATCCCTCTCCATGAGGGAGGGAAAACCTCTCTCTCCCTACTCTTCAAAACTGACCATATCTGAAAACAAGAAATCTAATCCTCTGAAATTAAATAAACATTCCTAAGAAATAATTGGTACAAACATCAGAAGTGAGTGAGGAAGACAGTAAATAAAAATGAAGGAGCATCATCCACCAGTAAAAAAGCAATGAACCGTTACAAGAGAGGAGAGTAAGAGCTGTCACCAACATGTGAATATCCTTGTGAAGCATGAATCCTCAGGAATTATTATTACCATAGTAAATCTTTAACACTGCTATTCTCTTATTGGTTTTCTCTAATGGACTGTAGCTGGGAGAATGAGATTCGGACAATCGACCCAGCAAGTGAAGTAGCATGCTTGCACACGAGGGCTTCTGTGGCCTCCTCCTCGGTTTCAAACAGAACAAGCGCCTGCTTCTTCCCATTCATCTCAAAGAGCTTGGTGTTCACAACGGTGCCATGCTCCTCTACAAGACTCACAATCTCATCCTCAGTGATGACCTGAGGTAAAGTGGAAAGATGAATCATCTTTGTTGGTGAACAGCAGTATCGGTAGTTCTTTGCAGCATTACGGTTGAAGCGATTCAGATTAGAGTGCATGTACTCGTGCGTATCAGCACCTTGAGTTATGTTTGGATGCTTCGAAAAGTTGACCTCCATTCGCTTTCCAAAAAGCATGGCACCCTGTTCCACATATGAAAGAACATAAATACTGCCCGTTGAGACAAGGTGATATGGAGCATTCAAGGAGAGGAATTTATATCCAACAAACAATAATAACGAAGCAATGAATTCTGAGAAATCTTCATAGACCGAACCTTCAAAAAATGTACTGCCAATTCAGCTTGGAAACCATCCCCCATCTGAACAAGTGCATGATCAGGCTTGTTGCGAAGAAGCTTAATCCGCACTATGTTTCCATAGAGAGAAAACAGGTTGAAAAGCTTGTCCTCATCTATTCTCTGGGTACAGAAACATTTTTCTTGCATGAATATCAGGAATCTATTAAAAACTATATTCAAAAAGAAGAAAGACATCAGAATAAACTTACATCAGGATTTAAATTGGAGACAAGAATTGTGCACCTATCATTTGTCCCACTAATTCCAGGAGGCAAACCTCCACCAAAGGCAGCAGCAATTGCAGCTGCATTGGGCATCTAAATTTTCCAAAAGAGATCAAATGTAGTAAATTATATCATATCCTAGAACATTTTAGTAAGATAGATGCAAAATAAATCTAATTTTAGGCAAATAATTTATGTCTTTAAGGAATATCAGGCTATTACAGAAGGTAACATCTTATTGAGAATGTTATTCTATGAAAATTTCTTACAGAAAAGGTATATTTTTTATTACAAATAATTGTTATGTTATATAAA
>Ga0307507_10010632_pt1 | contig 11836 bp, 11 predicted proteins | sample 7_EM_MG_FD_207223 | JGI IMG/M metagenome (GOLD analysis project Ga0307507, IMG submission 207223) | Populus trichocarpa ectomycorrhiza microbial communities from riparian zone in the Pacific Northwest, United States - 7_EM | ecosystem: Host-associated > Plants > Roots > Unclassified | place...
AAAAAAAAAATTATTTTAGCTGATAATTTGGTGTGACGGGTGGAAAACACCTCCAATTCTATTCGATTGACCTGTATACCGTAGTTTCTTTCCTCGTTTAGCTATCCTTAAGTAACTTCCAATCAACAGTCCAAGGGCGAGAATGCACGCTTTGGTATTATAGCTTAGGAGATTAAGCTCTGTAGCAGCTGGGGCCATAAATGGATGGTTCATCACGCCATGGTAACCCGCAACTCGAGGTCCCCGGCATAAATAAGTGTCCTATGTGTCCTTAAATTACAGTGTTTCGGCTGACAACAGCCACGTGATCAAACCAGAGAATTCACCATCCACGTACGTTGGTTGGGGAACGATAACCCAAGTAAATTTTATTCACTTGATAATCACGTACACCAACAAAGATGGAGAAGTGAGATAGAAATCCAACCTATGTAATTGCAGAAAAATGATTTGACTGTTTTTGCTAAAAATTATCTGACTGTTTTTGTTAGGCATGAAAAAGATGGACGCAGGTAGGAAATAAACAGCTAAAGACGTTCGCTGCTATCATTTTTTTATGCAAATAGTCAAAGACTTTTTTTTTTTAAAAGAGTGTTTTTAATCTATTTATTAATACGAATCCCAGTTGAGTGTTGTTTTGTGATGATTGTAAAATAATTTAACTTATTTATTGATAATTAACATATGTTAATAGTAATAAAAATGTTTTATTTAAAAAAAAACATAGGTTATTTTTTAAACATGAAAAAACAAAATTTTGACTTAAAAAAAAACTTACTAAGCATGAAAAAATATTTTTGGAAAACAAATGTCCTCTTAATTGTGAAAAGGAAAACCCTAGATTTGAAATCAATAATCACATGGCATCTCTCCAGACGTTGAACCTTCTTTTTTTTTCTTTTTTTTTTTTTGATCAACCCTTTGCTCCTACATGTCCACGAAATACTCGTACGAAAGACAAAGTATGCACGTGATATCGTATATGGTGATGTGTTGCTAGCTGTTCCTCAAACTTCTAGCCGTCTAGGGATAGCAAAGTCGCAATTCTCTTCTCGTGGTCCTCGTGAGAATACAATGCTTTCAAAGGTTAGAAGTCTTCAAGGAATCAAACTGACGTGATGAGAGGCAAATCATTCACTCGTTTCAACTTTGATTTCATTTGGGCTGTTTCAGTTAGGTATAATTCTTTTTTTGTTTGAAATTATGTTTAGATTATATATATTTTTTTAAAATATTTCTGTGGATGGTTTTATTCCGCTGTTTTAGTGGCTTGTACGGGCTTAATAAAATAAAAGAATATGATACAAAAGTTTTTTTTTAAAAAAATAAGCATTGCTTTTTACATTTTTTAATATAATTTTTTATATTTTAGAAAATTGAATTTCATTTTCAGCATTTTTTGCTTTAAAAAGTAAAAATTAATTCAAATTAAGTTGATATAGACATGTGGTCAATAATTTTTTAGAGTGTCTATTTTTTAAAATAAATATATTAACTAAAAATATTTAATATGTAAAAAACACAAATACCTTCAACTACAAATATTAAAAATGGCTTGAATTTATTTTTTTAATATTTTATTTTATTTTATTATTTTTTGAAAACGGAATTTCATTTTTTTCAAGCTGTTTTTGCTTTAAGAAATTAAAATTTGGCATCATTTTGACTATATGAACACTTCTAGTATATCTAGAGAGTCAACAAATTAAAATTAACAGTGTTTTAGATCCAAAATCTTCCAGTCTTCAAAATTTCTTTACCCTTCCATTCTGAGGTTAACATTTAAATCCCCATGATTAAATTATACCCTACTATACTAAAACAATTCCTATATTAAGGTATAATTTGTCTATTAATTTTACGAAATAAAAAATAATGGATTTAATGATCACATCAACAATTCACTACTCAAAATAGAATATAAAAAATCATACAATGAAGATAATAACCCTTTGTTTTTTTTTTCCAGAAATGTTAGTTTCTCCAAATGTCGCAGCTAGAAACACTTTTTCATCTTTTTCTTGTGTGAAAAGGTACAAAATGACTTTATTTTTGGTATTTCAATGGTGGAAAAAAAGTGATTGAACTGTTATCAATTATGCAATCGGCTTCGTTTTTTTTCGCAAACTGTAGACCTAATTGGCGGAGGCTGCCTCTGCGGCACACCAGCTGAGCTTTAGGAATTTTTCGGGTTTGGTTAATCGAACCTTGCCCTACTGTGTAATAAAGTAAAAACAAAACATGAAGGTGGCCATGGCATTTCCTGATTCGATAATTAATTATTTGTCGTTCCTTTTATTTTAATATATTTTTGTAAAGCTTAACAAACAACTAACTACAAATTTGATCCCAATCAGATGGGCCAACTGGGTGTTTCATCTAGCATTTGATGTCCGAGTTGGACCAATTATATCTCTGGCATCAATTTACGATCCAGAAAAGCACACCTATCGCAGCGTGTTGTACCGAGGACACATATCTGAACTCTTTGTCCCCTACATGGATCCAACCGAGGAATATTACTACAAAACATTTTTTGATTGCGGAGAATTCGGGTTTGGTCAAAATGCGGCTTCATTAGTGCCCCTGGCCGATTGTCCAAGTAATGCAGTATTCATGGACGGCTACTATGCAGCACATGACGGTTCACCGGTGAAAGTAGCAAATGCTTTTTGCATATTTGAAAGGCACGCTGGAGATATCATGTGGCGACATACCGAGTTGGGGATTCCAAACCGAGTGGTAAACATTTTTGTGACGTTATATTTTAGAGCCATTGATTTCGATTTCATTCAGCTATATATATAGATAGGATTGAAATTGTGTACGTTATTTTCAGATCACTGAGGCTAGGCCTGAGGTGAGCCTAGTCGTGAGGATGGTTGCCACGATCGGTAACTATGATCATATAATAGACTGGGAATTCAAGCCAAGTGGTTCTATCAAAGCTCAGGTAAAGTGTAGACAATGGTGTGGCTTTATATATAATTAACCTTGATCATGATCATATCCTCAAGTTTGTAACACGTTCTATGCCTCAACAGGTTGGTTTAAGTGGAATTCTTGAAGTGAAGTCAACAACATTCACTAATGTGGATCAGATAAATGAAGAAGTTTACGGTACATTGTTAGGAGACAACACAATCGGCTTAAACCATGATCATTTCTTGACTTACCGCCTTGATCTTGACATTGATGGTGTTGCCAATTCTTTTGTTAAGCAAAATTTGGTAACCAAACATGTGAATGATAATGTCTCCCCAAGGAAGAGTTATTGGACTGTTGTTAGTGAAACAGCCAAGACTGAATCGGAGGCGAAAATTCGCTTAGGGACGACTCCATCTGACCTGGTAATTGTGAATCCAAATAAGAAAACTAAAGCTGGAAACCATCATGGCTATCGTTTGATACCAGGGGCGGCTACACACCCCCTTCTGCTAGAGGATGACTATCCACAAATTCGTGGAGCCTTCTCTAAGAATAATGTGTGGGTCACCCCATATAACAAGTCTGAAATATGGGCAGGAGGAAAGTATGTTGATCAAAGCCAAGGACAAGACACTTTAGCTGTTTGGACCCTCAGGTACTCCATTGCTAATCTAAAACAGTAGAGATCATGTCATTAATTAACTTAATTTCAATCTCGAAATTTATTCCAATTTTCGATTTTTGGATGTGCAGGGATAGAAAGATTGAAAACGAGGACATAGTATTATGGCATGTCTTAGGGTATCACCATTCCCCTTGCCAAGAAGATTTTCCTGTGATGCCAACATTGAGTGCTGGATTCGAGCTCCGACCAGCTAATTTCTTTGAAAGCAATCCTGTGCTCAAGGTGTTGCCTCCTAAGCCTGTACGTTGGCCTAACTGCACCGCCAAACCATAGTCTATTTTCTTTCATGTTTCTCGAAATTCCAAATAAGTTTGTCTCTACTTTAATGCTTGCATGTTGTTGTATTTGTGGTGCGGAGCTTTGCTATGGGCAGTTCCGTATCGAAAACAAGAAAGCTTGCAAGAGCTCTGCTCGATGAACTAGAACGTTTCAATGTTATGTTAGAAATCATATGGTTTCCAACAAAATAATTCCTCTAACATTTCAAATTTTAACTGCTGAAAGAGAGATTTTAACCTGCCAACCAAATGACTAATAGCTTCATTTGCTATTATTAATTCCACTTTCCCCCCTAAGGCTAAGGAAACAAGGTTCCACAACCCAGGCTTCTATTTGCTATATGTGTGCACAAGTCCTGTATAGTATCGTAGGAATTTGATCCTCAAACTGTAGGATCGAACTCATAGCACGAAACAGGTTAGCATTTTTGTGTTTCCTTCCATTAAGAGCAGAACCAGAACAATATGCCTTTTCACACTCAGTGTACATTAATTTTAAGCCGACATCTTGGCATTGGTTCAGGATGAATGGACCATAATCCTGCTTAGGCCATTCTCTAGAATCTCTTGAAATCATCTAATACTTCAGGATCGCGTCCTAACACTGTCTCTAGCTTCCCAGAAATCATTCAACTTAGAACCCAGTCCAAGAGGAAAGATTGCTCTTCTGCCTCTTCCTCTACCCAAATCTACATGCCTTCTGCAACATAAAATTTCAGTATATTCAACCAAAACTATGAGCATCCACTTTGGATTTCAATGGTGCATTCCTTAGCCATTAATAGTGGCCATTGACATTTGCAACACTGTAAATGTGTAATTACTCAAGTAATTTGCAGTCCTTACGGGGAAGTCAATCACTATGTGCTGTAGGGTCAGAAGAAAGACCACAAAATTAAATGTAGATGTGTCTCATTCCAATTTGTAAAAATAAGCCTGACGACTAAATACAGAAATAAAAACGAACTGTATTGCGCAATTAATTTGTAAGTTGGAAACTGATGGTCAAATCTCCACAGAAAATTATCAACTTAATATTCAAATGTTGCAGATTATCACCAAAATTCTCTTAACAAACACTGCCGATCATGAAGACATCCAAAGCAAAAGATGTGAATATAAGCAGGGCATCTATTAGTTCCTGCACTTGATGCTTCATAAAGAATTAATACGTTGTCCATTTGAGTAATGTTTTGAGTTCAAGATTACAACCATGTTAGATTTTCTTTCTTTCTTTTTGGTTTTTGGACGACATTGAAATTTGGTATTGTTAACAAGGGGGCAAGCCAAGAATTCTTTAGCATGATAAAGGATTGCTTAGCATAAGTTACTCCTGCCTGAGCAATGGGTTGCTTTCAAAAAAGTTTGCAGGTCGAAGCTCAAATCCACCATGAAGTGCGGGCATCACTGGAAAATCTTCTTGGTATGGAATGTGGTGGAATCCGACGATGTACCATAGAACAATGTCTTTGTTTTCAATCGCTCTATTCCTGCACATCAAATAACATCTCGTTGAATCATCATTCAATAACGTTTTCCACTGTCGCACAATAATTGATTAACCACAGTATAAAACAGGGAAAAAGAAAAAAGAAACATGTCATCGTTCAACATTATTTCTCAAAAGTGAAGCTCTCAATAAAGGACTGAATTCCAGTGCAGATTTTCTGGAATTCCATCAAAAGAGCTTAAATTCAAAAGCTCAAACAAAATTTTTAGAAGAACACTAAAGATGGTTGCAGTTATTGTTTTTCTTAAAAAAATAATAATAAATGTTGTATCATTTGCGAGCCCTGATATAGCATAGCGACTAGCGTCAAGATACAACAATTTTAAGGAGTATAGTTCAACTAGTTAGATTTTAGATTTACTCTTTAGAGATTACTGGTTCGAGTTTTACAAATCTCATAGCCACTGAGACTTATATGATCGTTAACTTCAGGGTCTGTGAGATTAGTCGAGGTGCGTCCAAACTAGCCCGGACATCCACATTAATAAAAAAAAAATACAACTAATTTTTTTTATTCAACCAGAGGCGAAATAAGTTCATCTATATGAACATAATGGAAGATAAGCCTTTACTTTTTTTCAGGATTTTAAATAGAAAACCTCCTTGTCGAAATCGATCACCAGTTTAGTCTGCTAAAATGTCCCCTTTAGAACATGTTTCGGTTAGTTGATATATTCTTTGATATTCGTGAGACGCTCTTTCCTAAAAAATTAGTAAAAGATATTAATAATATTGTTTCTTAGTTATTTTTTATGCTCGACAAATTATTTATTAAATTATATGCACTATCAGCAATTGCCATATAATTAAGTGAAATATTTTGTAAAACAATTCTCATAGTATCTCTGAATTCTGTCATTATCCAATTAAACTATCCCCTTAAGAAATAATAATTAAGGCCAAATACTAATTCGCCATCTAAGTTTAACATTTATTAAGAAAATTAGCTTAACTGGCCCTAATTAAAAATCAAGTTCAATCATCATTATAAATCTAAATATTTTTTATTTTTTTTAATATAGGCACAATTTTCAAACATATCATCCTATCATATATTCTCATCAAAACTAGTTGAAATAGCCTCACATAAAAAACTCAAACCAGACATGACTTATTGCAAAAATAAACATAAAAAATAATTCTAACATAAAATTTATTTTTCATTTTTATTTTCAATAAATATGATATAGTATGAGTTTTTTATTGCAAATATTTTCATTAATTTATATGAAAATATTTATCAAAATAATAAATTGAAGAATAACATAAAATATGATAAATTAATAGTAATGAGAACCTAAAATATCAAATATGAAGACGAAATATGATTTGTTTCTAAAGCATTGTTAATTCGTTTACCAAGGAAAATATAAAAATGCATGTCCCAAAAATTACCTGCGGGTCCAAACAGCTAATCCCTCTTCTCCTCTGTTTCTATCAGCATAAAACCCACCAGCCCACCTCTCTGACTTGTTATAGGCAGTCACCCACACTTGATATTTTGTATAAGCATTCCTGATTTGTGGATAATCATCATCCGACAGTAGAGAATTAACTGGCTGTCCAGTAATTAGCCGGTAGCCCACTTGATTTCCAAGTCTTGTCTTCTTATTTGGATTCGCAATTAAGAGGTCAGCTGGCTCCAAGCCGAGCTGAATCCGTGCCTCAGCTTCAGTTTTGGCAGTTTCCCTGACGACCGTCCAGTAACTTTTTCTTGGGGACTGAGCGTGAAACGCTGGTACTCTTGCCGTTTGTTGTTTTGCTTTGACGAATGAGTTGCCGTCACCGTCAACGTCAAGATCGAGGTAGTACGTGAGGAAGTGGTCATGGTTAACGGCAATGGTGTTCTCCGTCACTAAGGTGCCGTAGACCTCTTCCGTTATTTGGTGGTTGTTTGTGTACGAGGTGGCCTTCATCTCTAATATTCCTGTCAGGTCCACCTACAGAAGCAGAAGCAGAAGAGACGTTTTAATTCGAATTGTTAATCATGTAATTATAGAGAAAGACCAACACTTTAAATCAAAATCTATTAAGTAGCTAATGCTTCTAAGAAAAAATAAAAAGTTTATGTTTCAAACAAAAGTAAAAGTTTTGGGATAATTATTGTATGTTTGTTACCGAATTTTTTTATTTTAAATTAATATTTTATATATAATTTTTAATGTTTTGATATATTAATATTAAAATTAAATTTTTAAAAAAATAAAAAATATTATTTTAATATATTTTTAAATAAAAAATACTTTAAAAAACAATCATTACAATAAATTTTTTTAATAACTAAATACTTACAGTGCCTTTGCAAAAATAAAAGAGATAAAGTCAAGATGCACATATTGAAAGGTCAATTAATTATGGAACACCAAAATATATATAGAAGCTTACCCCGACTTTGATGCTGCCACTTTTCTTGAACTCCCAATCAAGAACATAATCATAATTTCCCACAGTAGCCACCATCCTTACCACTAAACTGATTTCCGGCTCCCCACTTCTTATCTGCAAAAACAATTTACTTACAATCACAATTCAGGGAAGTCCACCCAAACAAGCTGGACTAGGAACTTACCACTTTCCCAGGAACATTAATTTCTGTATGTCTCCATGCTATATCACCACTGTATCTCTCGAAAATGCAGATGACATTAGGCATTTTCTGCGCCTGCCCATCCGCACCAGTCACGTATCCATCTAAATAAAAGGCATTCGCTGGGCAGTCGACTAGTGGTTGGAGGGTGTCAGCAGATCGGCCGAATCCGAATTCACCTATGTCCATGAAAGTCCTAAAATACCAATCACTAGTAGGATCCATATAAGGAACAAACGTCTCAGATATATGACCTTTGTATAGTACTCGACGAAATTTCTTTACTTTTGCATCAAATATTGAGGCTGTTGATATAGTAATTCCAGCCCGAGCATCAAATGCTACATGAAAATCCCAATTTGCCCATCTAACCCTGTGACCATCAACGGTAAACCCGCTATCTGATACGTTGGATGCGATAGACTGAGGCTGCTTCTTTGAACGGAAATCTGTTCCTTCAGCTTTAGGTAGAGGGGCCTTGAATCTATCAGTGTACATAGTAATTTGCATAGAATCAACATCAACTAGCATACTTACTCCCTCAATAGGCCTCGCAAACACATTAACTGATCCCCCTCGGTAAAAGCAGGCAATTCTAAGCGCTCGTTTTGTAACATTTTGTCCATACCAACCAACGGTGAATGGTACGCAAGAAACCTGGGACAAATTCAAGCCCCTTTTCATAATGGACTCGATGAATTTGGGATACCTCAGTGGCAATTTGCTAGCTCGAAAAAGTTCAATAAAAGCGAGAGGAGGGTATCCATGACCGGAGTAGAGACGGTCCGATGTGATAGTGCCTGTGGCCAAGTCAACAATGAGCTCATGAGTCTCCCTTCTAACTCGAATAACCACCTTGGCATGACGAGGAGGAATAGATTTATTTTGTTCAGACGAAGATAGCCACTTGAGTACATCTCCTTTTTCTGGTTCTTCAAGATCAACAAAATGAAAGGTTAGATTCGGAAGATTGCCAAGGCTAGAATTTTGAATAATGAGCCTTATTCGATCAATTTCATTTGGATTGAGAGGGTCTAAGGGATGATAAAGGCTAGCTACCAAGCAGCATTGTAGGATAAAAACTAGAAGTAGCAAGTTCATAGTCATGGATGCTGCTTTAACAAAGGAAGCACCAGACAATTCACTGTTTAACACCATATATACTTTAGGAGACGTGGCTTTATTTTTTTTATCACCCCTTCCGTGTAAAGGCTACATTTGGAAATTTCTATATTATTAAAAAAAGGATTGCCCCCATTTTACATTCTTTTAATCTTACTTCGTAATAGGGGAACACAGAAACAGAGTGCCTTTGCACAAGTCCCTTCCTTGCATTGAGAGCAAGAATAATTGACTTGCTTTGCTTTTGAATCGTGAAGAGTATAATGACTTGCAGACTTCCCTTTATTTGCTCTTCGTAACCCAGTCAAATGCTTGAAGTTTCAACTTTACAAGCCGCCATAACGAAGCAAAGTTTCGATTAAAATCAACCACCAAGCCAATCCCATGTGCTAAATTATAACGTGAACACCACATTGAGTCTCAGAGCAGCAGTTGAGACTTCTAAGCATCTCACAACACTTGGGATTTGGAAGATTTGCTGAATTTGGCTGTTTAATATCCTAGAATACTACTTTGTCAGAAAACCAGAACTACACATTTCACATGGTGTAATGATGTAATGATGTATTTTGTAAGCTGCTTTATGCTAGCCATTGTTTTTTCAATAACATATTAACATCGAACTGAAATGGAGGATCCCACATCGTCAGTAATTTTATCCAATTGTTTTCTAAATTTTGCGGCCGGACATTTAGTTGCAGAACTTCAAATTCCTTAAATTGTTGGGTGAGATTTTCAAGGACATTGGACTTTTAGAAAGAAGGGAAGTGGCCTTATTGATGTTTTTCATGGTTCTTCAACAAAAATCAATTGTGGTTTGAATTTGAGCACCGGATTGCTTTCGAAAAAGTTAGCGGGCCAGAGCTCAAATCCACCGCCAAGTATTGTCATGCTGGAAAATCTTCTGGTACGGCAAGTGGTGAACTCCCAATGTGTAACACAACACGATATCTTTATTTTCTATCCCCCTATTCCAGCATTAAAAAGAATAGTTGGCCCAGCAAAGTATTAGAACGAACTGCTGTTACGTTCGGGTCAACAAATCAATATTATTGGTATCGTGCCCAGTACCTTAGACTCCATCTTGCCAGGGTATCATCTCCTCGGCTTTGATCAACAAAATGTCCGGCCATTTTTCAATCTTGTTATATGAGGTAATCCACAGATAATCATTGGTGACGGCTCCCCGAGTTTGTGAATAATCATCATCTGATAAGAGGGGGCCCGCAAATGACCCTGGGATTGAAAGGTAGCCAACGAAGTTCCCCATATCGGTCCTCTTGTTTGGATTAACCACTAACAGATCGGCTTGTTCTTCTCCAAGCTTAATCCTTGCACCAGGCTCAGTTTTAGCTGTCTCGCTCACAACCCTCCAGTAACTCTTCCTAGGCGACTGTGATCAGTCACTGGGGTCATTTGCAATTTAGACCTGACAAAGGAGTTTGCATCACCAGCCACTCCAAGATCAAGATGGGAAGTAAAGAAGTGATCATGGTGTGCGCCCATGGTAAGAATGTACCATAAGCTTCCTCTTAATTTTATTTGAACCTTATGGGTGTACATTGATCCCCTCGTTTCAAGCGAACCAGTCAGCCCAGCCTGTTAGAAAAATCATGAATCATGAGGTCATCGAAGGACACTATTGCCAAGCTGGAGGGAAATAAGCTCTGTTTAGAGAGAGAGTTTGCCAAGTCTAGCCCATCTAGAGAAAATGCCATTTTCAAGAGCAACATTTACCAACAGAATCAAATACAACCTTTTCATTTGCAACGATCACCAAAAAAATCACAAGAATAGGCAACTTTGCTGTTAAGGGTAGCTTGCTGTTAGAATCAAACCTAGCTTTAATGCAATGCAATTAGTGATGCTGGTTTATGACAGTTTGAGAAGTCCGTAATACAATGGCCTCGAATAAACATTAGATAAATAATCTTCATCATTTAGGAGTTTATTACCGTGACTTCGATAGAGCCACTTTGCTTAAACTCCCAATCATTGATGTAATCGTAGCTGCCAACAGAAGACACCATCCTTCAACCAAGGTCACCTCTGGCCTGACTTCTCTTATCTGCACCACCACCATTCGGTAGAACGATCAAACAAAATTATGGCAAAAGCCACAGTGAATAAACCAACCAAAAGAAGGAGCAAAAACTTACTAACCACTTTGCCTGGTATAGCAGTCTCCGTATGCCGCCACATTATGTCTCCAGCATACTTATCTGATACGCAAAAGGTATTAGGCATATTTACTACGTTTTCTGGACAGCCCCCGAGTGGTTCAAGAGGCACTGCACATAGACCATACCCATATTCACCAGCATTGAAAAAACTACTCTATATTACCATTCTTCAGTTACGTCCATATTGCACGAAGACCTCAGATAGGAACCCTTTGAACAGAACTTGACGGAACTATTGCTTTTCAAGATCAAATATATATTGAAGCTAAGCCTGAGGATATAGCCAGGCCTGCTCGAGCATCGAAACTCAAATGAAAATCCCACTTCGCCAACCTGATAAACAGTGTGGTACTATCAAAACAAAAGGAAATTCTATAATTTTATTAGGAAAACAAAATAATTGACAAAATGGGATGGCCCAACCGTCCAAATATCCATATTCAATTCATATGTAACACGATATTTGATTTGATACTCTTTAAAATACTTCTCAAACATATCCAAAATTATCAAATAATAGAAGGTTATTTAGGATGGATACTT
>Ga0307507_10010633_pt1 | contig 11835 bp, 13 predicted proteins | sample 7_EM_MG_FD_207223 | JGI IMG/M metagenome (GOLD analysis project Ga0307507, IMG submission 207223) | Populus trichocarpa ectomycorrhiza microbial communities from riparian zone in the Pacific Northwest, United States - 7_EM | ecosystem: Host-associated > Plants > Roots > Unclassified | place...
CTGTTACGTTGAAACTCGATGTCTGCTCCTTTTTTTTTTACCCACATCCTGTGCTGATGGACTGGACTGGAGCTCACAATAGAGGTGGCTGGGAAGAAGACCCCTGCAAACGGCATGGAAGGCTGGCAGTTATGAAGGAAGTGGTATCAACGCTGTTGTGCTGGTGCTGCTGGAGCTTGTTCCTGTTGGAGTTGAAGTTGGTTCTTCCTCAAACCACTACTGCTGGAAGACATTAGTCGCTGCACGACTGTCATTTGAGGTCAATAATGCTGACAAAGTGACTCAAAGGTGGCTATACAGAGGTGAGTTTGTTGCTGCTCACGATGTTGGCCTTGCTGCTGTCATTTGTGGCTGCTGAATGGTACTGGAAAGAGATGTGGAGGGCGTAAACATTGCTGATTTGTTCATTAGGGAGATAGTATGGTTTTATGGGTTCCCTAGGAGCATTGTTTCTAATAGAGAATGTTAAGTTCCCTATTTATATTTAGGAGGTGTTATGGGGGAAGTTGGGAACTAAACTAATGTTTTCAACTACTTGTCACCACCAAACAGATGGACAAATTGAAGTAGTTAATAGGACTTTAACACAACTTCTGTGTGCTGTCAGTCAATAAAACTTATAGAATTAGGTAGAATGTTTGGCATTCATAGAGTTTGTATATAATTGTAGTGTGCATTCTACTACTGGATTTTTATTCATCTGCTGTCTTATAACCTTGATTCAGACCTTGGAGCTTCAGATATAAGTCTCTGTAATAGTGGTTTGGCACAAATCGTCTCCTCATTAAGACTTTCATCTCCCCCCAAGTCTGAATGGGTCGTTCCCCATTCCTCCTCCTACTGATTACAATTTGATCCCACCAAATCAATGCATACTCCGTAAACTCAATTATCACCAATTTCATCTTCTTTTGTTCACAATAGCTATGACAATCAAAAATCCAATCTACCTTTTTCTCCCACTCCAAATAAGCCTCGGGATCGTTTTTACCTTGAAAGTTAGGAATTTTAAGTTTAATGGTGTCCAAGTCCCCATCCTTATCTTCATAAGTGCCCATGCCACGGAAATTCACATTCCTCCTAGCCCTGTTCAGTCCAGACCTGATTCCTTGGCCAGCAGATGCAAAATCATAGTCATCTTCACCCGCATCTGTGTTTTCGTCAACAAACTCTTCAAAATCAGATCTGACATTCCGTACGGCCATACGGACCGTATTTCCTCGGCGATCAGCCCCACTATTCTGTTGCTTTATTGAATTCACCTCATCTTTCAGATCCTTGTATGTTCTAGACAACACCTCAAGTTGCTGGCCTATGGCTCGCAATTGGAAAGCTACGTTAGCGTTTTGTGTAGATGATTCGTTGTTTTCAGACATTCTTTGAACCTGTAAAATTTGGTTAGTAGCACAAAATATATCCTCACACCTCTCGTGTATCACACAAAAAAAAATCAAGTCTTTTCACTCTAATAAGCTCACTACGCCTTTTACCTCACAACTTGCTTTCTTTTGGTTCTTTAAGAACTGAAATCAACAAATCAAAGTCAGTAGCCTTCGCAGCGCACTCTAATTATAATTTTCAGACTCTAGAATCAATAAATATACAGAAAACAAAATTACGATTACGATTTTGCGAGTAGCAATGCAAATTCGTACGAATTGTGGACGAAACGAAGACACGAAATAAAACAAAAGTGAATATTAGCGAAAACAGTCACTTGACTCCTAGATAACCCAAATATAATAGAAACAAAAAGATTTGGACAAAACTAAACAGTAAGGATCACGTTTTGAAACTTGACGCAAATCTAACCTGTTACACAATTTTTACGTAACAGAATTGAAACCTAAACCAAACGATCTCGAAATGACCTCAAATTCAACATTTAGTATTATCATACTAAAAAAACATTAAAAATCAATTTATAGGTCGTTCCTTTATGTCTAGGTACCCAAACCCCTTGTATGATCAGTTTGCGGCAGAATTGAACCCCCAATTAAAACCTCTAGAAGCCGATATCAAAATAAGCCCTACTTTAATATATGCTGCGATCTAAGGATTCCTTATGAAGTTTCAATTTATTCTAAGGTGTTTTGCTTATGGTTCACAAAGAGTAGTGTTTCTGCGGCAAAATTGAGCCTCGAATTAAAACCTCAAGAAACAAATATCATAATAAGCCCAAATTTAACATATAATGATAAATCTCCCCCAATAAACTTAATATGAAGTTTCAATTGATTCAAAGGTGACTTGCTTATGGTTCACAAAGAGTAGTGTTTCTGCGGCACAATTAAGCCTCGAATTAAAACCTCAAGCAAACAATATCAGAATAAGCTCAAATTTGACATATGATGCGATCTCACCCCCAATAGACCGAATATGAAGTTTCAATTGATTCCGAGGTGGTTTGCTTATGGTTCACCAAGAGTTGTGTTTCTGCGGCAAAAATTGAATGATCCTTCAAATTTCAACTAATCCCTATCTCTCTTTCTTTTTAATATACTGACATGATTAGGGACACTAACAAGATGAAATATAACCCTTTTTTTTTTGCTTAGATGACGCAGACACGAAGAACAAGAAGATGGACGCAAACACTGAAAAACTTAAAGGAACACGAAAGATATGACCTTGTTTCGGAGCCTAGCTCTGATACCAACTGATGCGAACCTCATGATCACGTGGTCACGCAACCCACAATCAAGATTGAGATCTGATCCCGGAAAGCAGAAATAGGTCTGATAGGAGTGTGACACAATGAAAACCTGCCCCAAAGCACCAACACTATTGGATTGAGTAGAATGACGCCACGAAACTAGTTAATCTTCGATAAGTCAGATTCAGTTCATTCACCAGCCCTTCTTTCCTTGTGTAGCTAGGATGAATAAGGAATCCTTATAAGAAAAGGATTCTGAAACATTAATGAATCCCTGCCACACTTGGAGATTATATTGCAGCTCATTAAAGATACTTGTGGAACTAGGAAATTCCCATAACCAGCTGCCACATCCTTGTAGGAAAAGAATCCTTATCAAATAGGAAGTCCACAAGTCAAATGGAAGTACATAACAAAATTCGTACAGCCTCTGTTGACCAGTATTGTGGTGTCTTCCTAGACTCCGATTGACTTGAAATCTTAACCCATAGTAGGACAACATGTCTGCATAGTCCACATAAAATTTTAGCTCTATCCAATTATCGGATTGAGAATTATAATTGTTGCCGTAAACCTGGACTTGTGCGCTTTTTACGCCAAAATCCGAATCTGACCTTACTTGGGCCATATCACAAGGCTAAACCGTATCACATTCTCTCTCTCTTCAAGATGATTCATCCCTGTATCACAAATAGGTTTTAACGGAAAATTCCTTAGCCTCTTGTTCTTTTCTTGCATGCACACAACATTGTATGAACGTAGTAGCAGATAATAATTTCAAATAAGCACGTCTTGCCTTCCACTTGCGTATATAGTTTTGAATGATAACAACTACTACCCTTTTTTGTTTTTTTTCCTTTTAGCGTTGAGCTGAAGCTCTCCATTCTTCACGTTCTTTATTTGTTTTCTTATAAACCTTTGCAAGTCGTTCAACCTCAAGTTTTTTACCTAACATCATAAATATTTGGAACTTGTAACCACTGTTTCTCTTCTCAAGTTTGTCGCACACATTCCCTATCACAAAATTTATTCTTTCTATCATCGTCGTCATGGCTTGCATTTGAAACTTAAGTTCACCCTCAAGAGGGGGGTGGACCGGGTGAATTAACAAGAAAGGCTCATTTGACAGAAAATCTTGTGGCATTATGAGCCGAATTTACCAACAAGACTGAAATAGGTTGAAGCAAAAATGATCAAACAAAAGATAATAATAGGGCAGGCTTCATCCTTCCATTTTCATAAATCTCCTCCTAGGCTAGCCTTCCCACAACACCTCTTGTAGAGGTCTCATTGACGGCGGGGACAAAAACTGTGGTAAATAATTTGACTCCTTCAAAATTGAGCCTGCCTTTTTTCGCACCCTACCTTGACCATTGGTGCTTTCTGAGCATTCTGCTTCTAGTGCCTTTACTGATCCACTGCTCAAGCATGATTAGGTAGAGGGTTCGTGTTCACATTAGGAGCGTCTTCCAACGCTATCCACCCTACCTTGATTAATTGCAAAAGCTTTCTCTTAAAGGCGTTACGAGTATGGATGCTATATCCAGCAACACCAGCATGATATTCGCAAGTGAGCCCTAGCTTGTTGTACCAGCTAGGGTAAGGTGGTTGCACAGGCGTCGGAGGTTCGGGAGCTACCTGCCCGATGCTTAATATCTTCTGGTACATCTCATTCAAAGGTAGCGGTAATGGAGGTAGTTGTTCTTATACATTTTGGTAATTTCCAATTTGGCTTTCGGCTTGAAAGTTTTGGGGCTCAAGTTTTTTTATGTCAGCAACTTGGGATGGAGTATGGTAGTTTTGGGATGAGTTTTTCCTACCCCTGTAGTCATCTACAACATGGTTGACCTCTTTCCTTTCGAAGCCTCTTTTATCAGTGGGTACAAAAATTCTACCACTCTTGACGCCTTGCTCTATACGTTCACACACTACCACAGCGTCAGTGAATTGCTGGGCCAAACTACCCATCACATGCTCATAGTATGGCGCTTTGAGTGTGTCGACAAATAAAGTGACCATCTCTTTGTCCAAAAGTGGAGGATGGACTTGAGCAGCTGATTCTCGCCATCTTTGAGCATATTCCCTTATGCTTTCTTTGTCCTTTTTCTCTAGATTGGACAAGCTGGTTCTGTCGGGAGCAATGTCCATGTTGTACTTGTACTGCTTGATAAAAGCATCCACCAGATCTTTCCATCTCCGGATCTTTGTGTTGTCCAATCTCATGTACCAGCTCAATGTTGCCCCACTTAAGCTATCTTGAAAAAAGTGCATCAGAAGTTTTTCATCATGTACTACTTCTGTCATTTTATTGCAATAGGACTTGAGATGAGTCATGGGGCATTGTGTTCCACTATATTTGATGAACTCAGGAACACGAAACTTTTTCGGGACAACCACATTTGGGGCCGACACATCTCTGCTGCCTGAACCGAATCATATAAGTCTACCCCTTCAATTATTCTGATTCTGATTCTGGCTTCCAGCGCCTCCATCTTATCTTGATCAATGCTATCAGATGACTTGGCCTTGTGGGACTCGTTAGCAAATGCATTCATGACCGCAGGGGCTGGTGCAGGTGTCGCTGACTACACAAATGCTGGATTATGTTGAGGCTCTTGACTATGTTCACTCATTCTTTCTTCGGGCTGAGCTATTGTTGGAATCTGATTAAAGGTGACCGATCGGTTAGAAGGACCTTCGCCAGAGGTATTTCTTAGTGTTTGCTCGAGTAAGCTAGTGAGGTGAGCCACACTTGTCTTCAGGGACTCCAACTCTTCTTGAAAATGGGCATCACGATGAGCGCGCTCTTCATCTTACATGTTTCTCGCTCGAAGTCGGGTGTTGTAGACTCTTTGGGGACCTATATTTCAACCTGCTGCATGTATGTTATTTTACAATGAATGGATGTATATGCACGATGCAAATGTATGTACATGCGTATTAGGGAGTTCATACTCTAAGGATAGGTTTGGGCCATTACATGATGGGTGGCTTTCTACCTAGTCTCAAAATGGTCTTTTGCTGTCCCAGTGATCACCCTCATGAAGGCAATATGGGGGCTCAGTAGGTAATGGGATGGCATGTGCACCAATCATTACCAGTCTAAGCACTCAGCGAAGAGTTGGGGTTTACACAAACTTAAACCTTGACTAAAAGTCGTAAGGTAAGCTACTAGTCCCCCACTTAACCTAAAGTTTTTTCAGTATAATTCCCCTCAAATGTGAATGATACATGAAATAATTTTATACAATGCATAAACAAATATGTACAAAACTAAAGCATATGAGCAAATGAGAATGAAAATTAACAATAACACAAAACCAAGCAATAAAACACGATGATCAGATAAAAACAAAGCTTAGTCCACAAGGTGCCCAGTGGAGTCGCCATTTTGTCGCACGTGTGTGGCGTCGCGGCGATCGTCCTCCACACTCATGTGTGTGTATCTAAAAAATATGGGGAGACAAGGAATTCTTATCTTTTATTAGTGGAAAAAATGGAATGGGAGTCGCCACCTAGTATTTTGGTCACTAGGAACCCTAACTGGTCTCAGAGATCGGGCACGGAGACTGGTTGCGTAAAGGGAAGGTATTAGCACCCCAAATACGCCCTACCTAAGGTAAGCTGCATTGTTTAATTGTCTGATACAAAAAAATAAGGTCTTGTCATGTTTTCTAATTGTTGGTCTCTCTATGGTTTAAGAAAATCCCTCCTTGGTAAGGAGGTTCTTATCTTATCGGGTAAAGCCTAACCATTATAACATCAATAAAAGAACTACCTTTTTATATCGGGAATACGTTTTATGTATAAATTCGTAATCCCTGATATTAAAAGAAAAAAAAATAATTTTTTTTGAATTTTTTTGAAATATTGGTCAAGTTCTCGTGACTTTAATAAACTGGTTATTAAAGCCAAAATGCATGCTAAAACATATATATATTTTTTGAAGTTTTCTTTGTTGTATGAAAATACATTATGATTTTTTATTTATTCTTTTATTCTTTTTACTTTTTATAGACTTGGCCGTATGCATGAAAACGAAGACATGTTTTTTTTTATGTTTTGACGAAAACCGGGTATTTTAATACCGGATTTGTATTTTTACTGTATAAAACTACAAACTGATATTAGCCAAAATTCAGTAAAAAAAATACACGGAGAAATCACAAATTTTCCGAAATATTTTTTGGACTGGAAGTCCGGCCTAGTGAACAGTAGAGCACTCTCCACTGTTCACATGCTACGTGAACAGTGGAGATGATGCTGAAGAAGGAGAAGCAGGCGGAGGTAGAAGGGAGGGGGGAAGCTTACCTAACGGTGGCGTTGGAAGTGCTGGTGGTGGTGGTGGCGGATCACGGCTGAGGACGGTGGTTCTTCCTCTTCTCCTGCGTGCTTCCTTTTCACACCGCTGCGTTTCCTTTCTCTTCTCCTCTTTGTCTAACTCAGCTTCCCTCTGTTTTTCTGTTCTTCTTTATTATCTGCTGGTGGCGGTGGCAACGACTGGGACTGCGGACGGTGGCTCGGAAACCAGGTGGCAGCTGCTGTGATGGTAGTTTTGTGGCGGTTCTTCTTCTCTGTTCTGTGTTCCTCCCTCTGTCTGTCTCTGTTTTTTTGCTTCTTCTTCAATTTCTCACGGTGCAGGTGCTGTTATCGATGACTGGGAGGACGGTGGGAGCTGGCAGTGGCTCTGGTGGTGGCGCTGTTGTGCTGCTCCTCTTTCTATGCAAAGATATCAGCCCCTATGTCTTCTCTTTTGTTTTTTTTTTTTCTGTTTTCCTTCTCTATTCGGTTTCGTTTCTTCCCTCTCTGTAACTGCTCTTCTCCTCTCCTCTTCCCCCTTCTCTTCCTTTTTCTTCTGTTTTGCCCAAGCTTCTCTGATCTAAAAAACAAACTCCCCCATCTGTTTTCTGTTCTCCCCCTCCCCTTTTTTCTTCTGCCTTCTCTGTATTTATAGCCGCATGAAGAGAGGGGCACCTTACCACTGCTATGGCGCAAGGTAAGGTGGCTATGCTGCCCATGTCTTGGCACAGGGTAGGGTGGCTGGTCATGGCTTGCATTAATGGTGGCAGTGTATGGGACGTGGCTTGTGTTTTTGGGCAAGTGAGGAGAGCAAGACAGATAGGGAGAATAACGGGAAAAGATTTAAAATCTTCTTCTTCCCTGCCTCTGCATGGGCATGGAAGAAGGAGAACAATGCCATTCAAAACGGCACTGTTTTTTTTTCAAAGAAAAGAAAATGTAATTCGAAAGAACCCAAAAATAGGTTATGACAGTCGCCCCCCTCTTTACAATGCTTACGAAGCAAAAAAACTCCTCAATGTTTTGCATAATAAGCTTTGTAAAGAAAAGAAAAGGCAAATGATCTTATTATCTTGGGCGACCTGCCCACACAATCTCACAGTGGTCTATTTTCAAGGGCGACCAGCCCACACACTCACACTGGTCTATTTTCAAGGGGCAACCAGCTCACACATTCTCATCGTGGTCTATTTTCAAGGGCGACCTGCTCACACGCGACACTGGTCTATTTTCAGGGGCGACCTGCCCACACAACCTCACACTGGTCTATTTTTACGGGCGACCTGCCCACACACACTTACACTGGTCTATTTTCAGGGGCGACCTGCCCAAGTGGAAAAAGGAAAGAGTGGTCTCATTGTAATGGATGACCTACCCAAGCAGAAGAATGGCCTCATTGTAATGGGTGACCTACTCAAATAAAAAAACATGAAGAATTGGTCGCGTTGTAATGGGTGACCTACCCAGAAAAATATTGGTCTCATTGTAATGGGTGACCTACCCAAGGGAAATGGAAAGAGTGGTCTCATTGTAATGGGTGACCTACCTAAGTGGAAGAATGGTCTCATTGTAATGGGTGACCTACCCACATAAAAAAATATGGAGAATTGGTCGCGTTGTAATGGGTGACCTACCCAGAAAAAAGTTGGTCTCATTGTAAGGGGTGACCTACCCAAAGAAAAAAGAAAGAGTGGTCTCATTGTAATGGGTGACCTACCTAGATGGAAGAAGGGCCTCATTGTAATGGGTAACCTACCTAGATAAAAAATATGCAAAATTGGTCGCGTTGTACTAGGGGACCTATCCAGGAAAAGGATGGTCTCATTGTAATGGGTGACCTACCCAAGAGGAAAAAAGGAAGAGTGGTCTTATTGTAATGGGTGACCTACCCAGGCGAAGGAATGGTCTCATTGTAATGGGTGATCTACCCAGAAAAAAAAACATGGAGAATTGGTCGCGTTGTAATGGGTGACCTACCTAAAAAAAGGATAGCGAGGGCTCAAAGGCGCACTCGAAAGGGGGTAGGGTTAGAAAATGCACTACCCAAGAGATAGTGGCTCAAAAGTGCACTCGAAAGGAGGTAGGGTTAGAAAACGCACTACTTGAGAAATGATGGCTCAAAGGCGCGCACAAAAGGAAGTGAGGGCACAAAGGCACACTCGAAATGAGGCAGGGTTAGAAAACGCACTACCCAAGAGATGGTGGCTCAAAGGCGCACTCGAAAGGAGGTAGGGTTAGAAAACGCACTACCTGAGAAGTGAGGGCTCAAAGGCGCACTCGAAATGTGGTAGGGTTAGAAAATGCACTACCTAAGAAACGATGGCTCAAAGGCGCACACAAAAAGAAGTGAGGGCACAAAGGCACACTCGAAATGAGGTAGGGTTAGAAAACGCACTACCCAAAAGGTGATGATGGAACACCGATCTGACAATGTTGAATGCAATGTATTATGATCAATATGCATGTATACTTACCTGAGAAATATAGGTCCCCATTTCTTCATGGTGTCTTTCTTTTCTCAAAAGTTGGAGTGTTGCCAGTAGACATCGATGGCTTCTTCCCTCTTGCTTACTCGAGTCATCTCTTATGATCTTGACCTCTAGGAAGGACTTGATATCATCATACTTCTTTATCCTCTACCTTTTATCTTAAGGGTTGCCAATTTTGGCTGGCATTTTTCTTAGAAAGGGAATCATGGAGCCAGCCCTACCAGGAGTTTTTGATTGCCCCCCAGATTGATCATGCCCCCAAGTGTTCAATTCGGGTTCGGGGATGTGGCTATGTGAATGAAGGTTTGACAATGAGTTGTTTTCATGCAGAATTTTTGGAATTTCAAAGCTATTCCAGACACAGAAATCATTTTGACATCGATTCAAAGCAAACTCATTCTGAAGAAATTCAAGTGATTCCAATGGAGAGGTTTTTAGAAGTGATGAAAACTTTTTATTTTGATTTTGGTGAAAAATATGAAGTGACACTTGGTTGGTCAAAAAGGTTTAAGATTTAATTTGAGACTTTCAAAGAACCAGTGTTCAAGGCATTCATTTTATTTGCATGAATAATGATTTGGTTCGCATGAGAAAACGCTGCCTACCGATCCAGATTGCTTGCCTTTTATCAGAAAGGGCTTGATTAGGCACGTAATATAGGCTTGGGCTATTGGTTATGAAGAAAAAGGACATTTACAAGCTCAAAAGATGTTTAAGGGATTTCAAGACTAAGGATCACTTGTGCTTGTTTCTTGACCTTTTGTCATTTTAAATTTTGAATGTCTTTCCAAAATGGTCTAGCGTGCCCCCCAGTGTTGGGCTTGGGTTTTTCATTTGTTTTTTTCTTTCTTTCTTCACTTAGTTGAGCATCATCATATCAGTTATTTTTGTGAGAAGCTCAATTTTTTTTGGGCGTCTTTGCTCTTTTCATGCCTCCCAGTGTTATTTGAGGCACTTTTCAGTATTGAAGAATGTGGTATATCTCTCGCACTTGCCCCCTGGTGTAGGGTGTGATACTAGCCAAGGTTATTTCCAAAAACTTTACTAGTCTCAAAAGGGACTGCAAAGGATATATTTTTAGCTCTTTACGCTATCGAATTCATGTGTAACCCGTGGAAGTAGTTTCGTTGATGATTTCTGAGGCCAGAGGTGCTGTTTGCACTATCAAATCCATGTGTCACCCATGTAAGCATTTCCGTTGATGATTTCTGAGTAGACAACGACTCAGTTTTCGTTGATGATTTCTGAGGCCACAGGGGCTAATTTCCCTGTCGAATCCATGCATCACCCGTGAAAGCAGTTTCGGTGATGATTTCTGAGGCCACAGATGCTGATTGCGCTGTCGAATCCATGCGTCACCCGTGGTAGCAGTTTCATTGATGAGTTATGAGTCCCTAAGGGCTATTTGCGCTGTCGAATCCATGTATCACCCCTGGAACCAATTTAGTAGATGATTTCTGAGGCTAGAGGGGCTTTTTACGCTGTCGAATTCATGCGTAACCTGTGGAAGCAGTTTCGTTGATGATTTCTGAGGCCATAGGGGCTGTTTGCGTTGTCGAATCCATGCATCACGCGTGGAAGCAGTTTCGTTGATGATTTTTTAGGCCACAGGGGCTTTTTGCACTATCGAATCCATGCGTCACCCGTGCAAGCATTTTCGTTGATGATTTGTGAGTCAACATCGACTTAGTTTTCGGTGATGATTTCTGAGTCGACATCGACTGAGTTTTTGCTGATGATTTCTGAGGTCTCAGGGGCTGATTGCTCTATCGAATCCAAGCGTCACCAGTGGAAGCATTTTTTTTGATGATTTCTGAGGTCACATAAGCTGATTGCGCTGTCGAATCCATGTGTCACCCATGGTAGCTGTTTTGTTGATGATTTCTGAGTCCCTACGGGATGTTTGCGCTGTCGAATCCATGCGTCACCCCTGGAACTAGTTTAGTAGATGATTTCTAAGGCCAGAGGGGCTGTTTGCGCTATCGAATCCATGCGTCACCCGTGCAAGCTATTTTCATTGATGTTTTTTGAGTCAGCCGCGACTCAGTTTTGTTAGATGATTTCTGAACCCAGATGGGCTCTTTGCGCTGTCGAATCAATGCGTAACCCGTGGAAGCAGTTTCGTTGATGATTTCTGAGGCTAGATGTGCTGTTTGCGCCTCTCGAATCCATGCATCACCCGTGGAAGCATTTCCGTTGATGATTTATGAGGCCATAGGTGCTGATTCCGCCTTCGAATCCATGCGTCACCCGTGAAAGCAGTGTCGTTGATGATTTCTGAGGCCACAGGGGCTGTTTGCGCTGTCCAATGCTTGGGTCACCCGTGGAAGCAGTCTCGTTGATGATTTCTAAGACCAAAGATGCTGATTGCGCTATCGAATCCATGCGTCA
>Ga0307507_10010634_pt1 | contig 11833 bp, 5 predicted proteins | sample 7_EM_MG_FD_207223 | JGI IMG/M metagenome (GOLD analysis project Ga0307507, IMG submission 207223) | Populus trichocarpa ectomycorrhiza microbial communities from riparian zone in the Pacific Northwest, United States - 7_EM | ecosystem: Host-associated > Plants > Roots > Unclassified | place...
CCAAACCAATTGGCTCACCTCCCTCCCTGAGGTGGCAGCATATTCTAACGCTGGCCACTCTGATACTATCAACATGTCCCCATACAAAGCGGTGTATGGTCGAGACTACCCCCTCTTAGACACCTACTGAGTCAACCCTTCTGCGGTTCCTGCCTCTGACGATTATTACAACAGACACCAGGAAATCAGGAATGCAGCATACCAGGCTCTGAAGCTAGCGAGAGTTAGATCTAGCAAGACCCCAGCTAAAAGAAGGGACAATATTAAACCTGTTGGAATTGGGGGAATGGTAATGATATTTGGTGACCAATTTGCGACGGAATCTGGCAGGTCCAGGAAGTTACAACCACGATGGAGAGGTCCCTTTATCGTTATCGAATTCGATGAACATACCCAGAATTACACAGTTAGCATGGATTCGAGGATATATCGACGGCAGAGAGGAGTATTCCACTACTCAGTTGTCAAACCCTACTACCCTAACGATGATGAACGATTCCCTGGAAGGGCCCACACCAAACCGGCGCCTATCCTAATTGATAACGAAAAAGGATGGGAGGTTGAGACCATTCTTGACCATAGGACGAGGCATGGCAGAGGACAGTTCTTAGTGAAATGGAAAGGGTACCCAAATAGCGAGAATAGTTGGGAACCAGTGGAAGGACTTGAGAACGCGGAGGACCTGGTACAGGCATGGTGGACTGACAACATGGTGGGGGAAGAATTTCCTACTGTTTTTTCCGGTTATATTACGGTTTGTTTTACTCCTACTAAGGATGGTTATGAGCAGCATTCTGAGGAGCCGACGGTGGATTTGGGTTTCTGGGAACCCCATTTAGACACCGACTATGATAGCGAGGAGATCTAGATTTCTTTGTTTTGTATTTGAAATGATGTTTTCATTTTGTTTTCGGGGTGTAACCGGTACAGGTTACTGTTTGGTTTTGAGTATTGTTTAATACTCAGTATGTTTTATGATTGAGTTTGATACTCATGATGTTTTATGTTTGGTTTCGACAGGCTACTGTTTGGTTTCGAGTATCGTTTGATACTCAGTATGTTTTATGATTGAGTTTGATACTCATGATGTTTTATGTTTGGTTTCGACAGGCTACTGTTTGGTTTCGAGTATCGTTTTATACTCAGTATGTTTTATGATTGAGTTTGATACTCATGATGTTTTATGTTTGATTTCGAGTATCGCTTCATACTCTGTATGTTTTATTTATTGTATTAAGATATCGTTTAATATTCGATATGTTTTATGTAACGTTTCAAGACTACCGTTTGAGAGTCTTTATGGTTATGGTTTACAAGGCTCTGGTTAGCCTGACCAGTGTATTTAAAGACCTGCTATTCTCCAAACTCAGAGAGAGTAGACTTTGACAGACAGAGTTTTCAATATACTTAGTTGAACAGTTACTTCTTTGGTTCGCTTCGAGAATCCAGCAAGACCCAAATCTACTTAGCTATTAGGAACTACTTGGTAGTTGCGATATAGTAAGAAGTTTGTTACAACAACCCAGTCTAAGCCTCCGGTACTTAGTCTCGTTACCTACCGCACTTTGGTATAGAGATAGTATCGTTACCCTATCGATTCCCGCCACCACCCAGGAGGCGGTTACAGTAACTATTGCTATGGTTCACTGGTCGACTCTTATACTAAGACTTGGTCTAACTTGATATACCAAGTATACCAGAGCGGACTTACTAGGATTCCCTCTTGGTATACCACTTGGGCTTGTAAGATAGTCAACTGTAGCTTCCTGTCCTAGGGTCATTACATTTGGTAGGTGATGATTAGTAGTAGGCAATAATTGATAGTAAGAGATTGATGAAGTAGAATAGGGTAGTCGATCTGTAGTGACTCATGATTGGTAGTATGAGTTTCGTGGAGTGAAATGCGGTTGGTATTTTGCAAATAAATTCAGAGTTTATATTATGTAAGTACCTAGAGTAGGAAAGGAGTTAAAGGTTAGGAGCTTGAAAGCCAAGTCAGGACTCGAGTCAAGCACTGTCTCCCTTTATTTATACAGGTCAATGAGGATAAACTGTCATACAAAAACAGGCTTTAAACCAACAAGTGTGTTAAATATAACATCTTAAACCTAGTTTGTTCACTACAAACATCTCTTTTTCCAGCTCTTCTTTCCGGCTCATTTTCCACTTTATTTTTCTAGCTCATCTTCTCAACTTTATCTAGCTTATCTTCCAGTGTAATAACCCTAGGACAGGTAGCTATAGTTGACCACTTTACAAGCCCAAATGGTATATCAAGAGGTAACCATAGTAAGTCTAATCTGGTGTACCTGGTATACCATGGTAGACAAAGTGTTAGTAAAAGAGTCTACCGGCGAACTATTATAATAATAGTTACCCTTGGTAATAAGTATTGCAACCAAAGGTAGCGAAAGGTGTAGTGTAAGATAAGGTAACCTTTTGGAGGGTGAATTCCTCGGATCTCAAGTAAACAATGGAAGAATTACACGAACCTCCTCAGAGACTTTACGAGATATTATGCGAACTTCAGTAGAGATTTCGGGTATGACAGGGTAAAAACTACCCTACTTGCAGAATCTCATAACCCTATCTTCGTCAGAGAAACCATACCGGAGTATGCTAGAATTACTATGGGTATACCCAGGATTAGATGTTACTAGTGCTGCTGGTAACCAAAGACATAACGGGCCTTGGTATGGTTATAGTGGGATTCAAACCCAGCCCCAGGGCTGAAATGGGTGTCCAACACCCCCCTCAGGCAATGATGAATGAGTGGTATGCTGAGGCAAAATGCCTAGGGAGTTGAGAATCTCCATACTAAATGTAAGAAGTGCAGATAGGCTCATAACACTGAAAACATCCCTGCGGGCTGACTGACCAGATGCTGTTGGCAGGATATATAGGGGATGTGCAGATGATCGCTTCAAGGGAGGTCATTTACTTTGGCTCCATGACACACCTAATGGGTATTGATGGGATCTTACATACCTATGGGTAGTAATAGACCCACTACAAGGTCTACTGAGAGATTTAAGAACAAGTTAGATTGCTTCCAAAACTAGTCCAGTAAATGTCGGGAGTCAACCCTGAGTGGAGTAGCTTATCGGTGGGAACATTATTAGACTCCACAAGCATATATCTAATTATGGTAGAGGTAGTCAGTGTTGTGTTGGCTCCGGGTAGTGCCCATGGAGGATAACACAACCATGCATCTCTCCCCAGGAGCTGAGTTGTCAACCAAGAATAGTCTATCGTATAAGTGGAACTAGTGACTACGAAGCATGCATGAACAACCATAATGCTGATGGGTCAGAGAGTCTTATTGACATGAAAGCTGCAAAAGTTGTCTGTAGTTCGCTACATACATGACCGCGATCGGAAGAGGTTTTCTCTCATATGGTTGTATTAGAGATACATTGCAGAAACCACTTCTGCTTTGCGGACTTAACCATGTCCGAGCTGTCCGACACCTCCAAATGTTAAATCAGACGGTGAAGTGTGTCAGGACGACTCTGGGCTGAAAAGGGTGCTCACGCGTGATCTGAGTAGTGATGGGTGCTGGTTGCTTATAGACTATTCTACTTGAATTATAACATCAACAAGGGGCTACCATGATAACCATCAACCCTCGAGAACTCGAATTGAGTGAAGCTTTCAGGCTTAACGATATTAAGTTTTACCGTCTGATTCGTTTATTGAATTTATCTTTATCTTTATCTTGACTTGGAGTCTTCGGTGCAGTTGCAACCTTGGAATTCATCTTTCCATAGAGTGCACCCGTTACATCCAGCCTTTTACAGATTAGGCTTCGGCAGTTGATACGCTGTGTAAGATTTTCTAATATTCCACTGTTCTTTGAAGTGTGTTTCTTCTTCAGAATTATACAGAGTAGATTGCAGTCTGAGGTTCTTAGTTCTTCAAGTTATTCTATCTGAAGCACTATTCAGGATTATTAAACTGCTATATGCTGATTCTAGTATAATTTTTTCTCAGATACTGGAATTCACCTAGAGTTGTAATCAAGTAAGTCAGCAGATTAAACTAGAAGATTCATTCTGAAACTAAATATGTATCCACAACTTCAACTCTGAGACTCCTACTTGGCTCATTCCTTATTCTTATTTGACCAGATTTTAGAAGAAAGATTGATACTACTGAAATCATGAAACATCACACATTCTATCCCCACAATATCCTGTTGGACGTTATATAGCAGAAGTTGGAATTGAAGACTAAAGTAGTGAGATTGATTAATGAAAGAAAGAAAAAGAGAGAGACTTGCTATTCTGCTTGTTTACTTATAGGCACACATGAGTTTGCAGTATTTATGTAAACTGTAGCATGGCTATACATCGATCTGACTCCAGTGATCTCCTAATTCCTTGTTTTCCTAGCCGTGTGGCAACCAGTTGAACATCTTCATACCACTTTGAGGCACTACTTCTGGATACTCAACTCTCCTGCCCTCCCATCCCTCTGGCCATCTCTTGGAACTCTCTTCAGCTCTATTTCTGTGGAGGAATATTGGCATCCTATCCATATGGCCTTCAACCTGATTTGAAGAAAGCTATTCTGCTATTTTGCTTGCCAAGACTAGAGTGCTGGATGCAATCCACTAGCATAGACATAATGGCAACTACCATTTCTACTTATCTCTACAACCAATTAGAAATTATTTAGTTTATTCCATATCTTAAATCCTATTGCTAGAATCACACCCAGGTGATGTATTATACTATATCTACTCTATCTGGGTTATTACAAAATTTAGAATAGTTATCAATATTAGTTGTTTGGCATTCACAAATTATTTTCTCTGGCTCCTACTATAATGTCTTCATATTGGTTCACTAACAGAGAGAGGTAAGGTTCACATTTAAAGTAGGAAAGTAGATTGTTAGAAATTGTATCAAAGGTAAAAAAAGCTTCAAGGACATCTAGTACTGTCAACATTTTCAAAATTTATTATTTCTTGATAGAATGTTTATAATTGGTTCAGTAAAAGGGCTGGATCACCGTGGAGTTGAGTTATTGCGTATAATTGAACTTTTGGCTAGCTAGTGTGATTTTTATATTGAGGAAGTTTATATTTATCAGCAAAAGTTCACATTTGCTCCCTATCCCTCATGAGGCATATGAGCGGTGGGGGTGAAATTATAAAACTTGACTTATTGTATATCTTGTCCAGACCCCTATAACTCCGGCTTGAATCTCAGACTACGGAGTCTTGTTTCTCCGTCAGTCATTTCGTTGCCATGCACGGCCTACAAGACATTGTACATCCGATATACACCATTGCATAGTTCATTCAAGCTTTGAGTCTTTCTCTTTAGTTTATCCAGCCTTAACCTCTCATGCCAGGAATCATACCCTTATGAATTTCTGCTCCACGGCTCAATCCTGCTTCCCAACAGTGCAAACGCACCGCTGCATGGTCCATTCATGCTTTGACTCTTTCTCTCTAGTTTTATCTGGCCTTAACCTCTCGTACCAGGAATTATTCCGTTATGGATTCCTGCCCCACAGCCCAATCCTACTTCCCAACAGTTCAATCGCATTGCTGCACGGTACATTCAAGCTTTGACTTTTTTCTGTATAGGTTTATCTGGCCTTAACCTCTCACACCAGTAATTTCTCTGTTGTGGATTTTTGCCCCACAGCCCAATCATGCCTCTCAACTGTTCAAATGCACTGTGGGCACCTCTCATCTACATATCTAGGTTTCGAACCTCCTCTTCACTACCCTTGGCGCCTCTGCACGTCCCAAATGTATTGTTTCTCATAGTTCTCCTGCTTTTGTTTACCCTTCCTTATTTCTCCCCTTCCTCCTCCTCATTACCTGTTGACCTAATTCCACCACAACATTGTCCATGGGTATGAAATACCTATGTAGACGATATTTGTCTCTTTCATACCGTGGACAGTCTCTCAGCTGATGATGCCAGTCCTTATCTGTTTCCCTACCTCTCTACCATGTGCTAAGGATACTTGACCCTCAGGTTTGGAGTCTTGGTAACATTATTTGATTCTCCTATTTCCTGTGGTGCAAGCCCATTGCGCTCGTGCTTCTCTTGTTGTTCAGCTCCGCTCATGATCGCCTCAAAGGTGCAACTAATGTCAAGGGCGCAAAGTAACAGTACCTGGTATCCTGGCAGAACAGGTCTGCATCTGGTGCATATTATTATTTTGCTGATACATGTCAGTCGCAGACAAACAGATGCAGTATCCAAGGGCAAGGACAGTCATTGCAGAGATACAGGGTCTGTGGAAGAACACCGTAATCTGTGCGAGGACACATGAGCTCCATTTCTTAATGTACAAGGGTTTCAACTTACTTCTTGGTTCCATGAAAGTAGAGTTGCAAAGTCGCAGATCAATGGTTACTTTTAAAATGGGCTCAGTAACTTAGCGTTAGTTGGCTATAGCTTTATATATACAGTGGAGAAGCATCTTCGATCCTTGGATCCATATGGCTCATATTTACATTGGTTCGATGGAGAGGTTCAGAATGACAAGAAAATGTTATCATTATTCTATCGTAAGATCCTAGACTGTGTGAGATATCTTCTTCGACAGATAACCTATCAAGAGGACTTAGAATATGCACAGCCCTATGAATATGATCAGAATGGACTGAGAATATATACAGAAATGCATACGGTCGACTGGTAGTGAAACTTCCAAGCACAATTCCCACTCTTCTTGAGCAGAAAGGTTACTAACAGTGCATAGAAAACAGTCCCTGATAGGGTGACTGTGGCTCTAATCATTGGAATGTCTAATCAGATGCATCTATGGATTTCTCAGTCGATAGGAAAGCATGGCCAGTCTATATTACAATCGGAAATCTCGAGTCAACTAGGCATAACAGACCAGAATAGATAGCAGTTCTCCTGGTTGTCCTATGGCCCATTCTGCCTAAGTTCGCCAAGTCCTTCGCAAGCGGCAAACTGCAGAGACAAATCGATGCTGACATACTTCACTGTGTATTCAAACCCATGTTTGACCCTTTAAGAGATACTACACTGAAGAATAGTATTCCAATAGACTATGCTGACGGGAAGATCCAGAGATGCTCCCCACTTTTGTTGAAGTAGATCGCGGACCATATTGAAAACACCACACTATACAGAATGAAAACCAACGGCAGTGGTAAATGTAAAGTCTTTTCTGACGTGTTAGAAACCAGTGGTAATCATCATCGGGCTGGAATTGACACAAGAAATCGATATTACAAACCCCTTGGTGTCAGGACAGGGCAAAATTGTTTTCAAGGACTTGAAAGAGTTTCAGTGCCTGATCTGCACATGCTGGATTTGGTATATACGAATATATCTAGGATTGTTCAAGTATATGATGGACTGGATTCAGGGATGTCTTGTCACAAATGGTGACTAAGCAAGGCAGACTCTCACATGACTAATGGTTATTAGTCATTGGTTTGTTATCTTTCACGCTATGAGATCGTTTGACTTATAGATTTTGACATGACGACGCAATAGCGTGTCATTGGTTGATTGTTATTGGTTCTTTAGTGACATGACTCATGATTGTGGTCATGTGATTTATGTATCTCGCGCATGACTCATAGTTATGAGTTATGGGTTTCACGCGTGTGACTCCGTTAGGGCACATGATATATTTTAGGCGTTTGATTGGTTGCGAGAGATGGCGCAGCTGACTCGGACGGGTCAGCTGATGGATTTCACACTATGACTCACTATGACTCATGAGTCGCGTGACGCAAGGGGATGAGGCATGCAGGGTTAGGGTTGAGGGAAGAACCCCTATATAAAGGGCATCCTCAGGGCATGAGATTTGGGCACGAACCATCTCCTCAACACACCTAGCGATTGAAATCTCAACACCATGAGAATTCATCGTCAACATCCACCACCCCCGCACTCTCAGTGAGCTGCACCCGCACTCTCCGTGTGCGGCACCCCCCCTCCTCCCGCCTTACTTCCCTCATCATCTACCTGGGCCCTGGGGTACTTATTTCTGGGGGTCGTTTGGCACTATCACCTCCTCTATCCGCTGGCGCTTTGCTGTCTCGTTTAGCGTTCGCACGGTCGGCAACACCCTCTCGCCCATGTTACAGATGGCTGGGACTACAGTTCGCGGTAGGAGAAAACTATTCAACAGGCTACGCTTGATTTCTCCATTCTCTTCACTACCTTTAGAGGCTGCCTAGTCAGACAGGTACACGATTACTGATAGTTTCCACAGTTATTGGGTCTACCCCTCCTCTTCCCCCTCAAGGTCTCCTCCCGTTGCTCGGGTACAGCTACAATCCAGTCACTCCGAGTCAGCTGGCACCCTAGTGCCCCTGTACCTCACGCCGCCCTTGCAACTTTCCCACGGTCACGCCACTCGGTTACACTCAGTCGTCGTATTGCACTGCCTTGGTGGCGGATGTCAAAGCCTTGGGTTCATCAGTAATGCTTGCAACGCCGCAAAGGTTTTATGTTGCCCCTGCACCCCAATCGTTCTTCTTTCATTGTTGGTTACTTTGGGTTTCGTTAGTGGGTGTAACAATTATTTATTTTGTTGGTGTCTACGGCAAGGTTTTCCTGTTGATTCCTCCCCATGTATTTATTTGATGTTTCATATTCCGCACTTTAGTCGGAGTTTGATTTCTTATTTTGCGTGGCTGCTGTGTGGTTGGTCTCGTATCAGAGAGACTTGGGTTGATGGCTTTTTCCCTGGTGCCGGGGTGGATAAAACACAGGGGATGGGGTTTTTTCTTTACCATAGCTAGCCCTGCACGTAGTCTTTGTTCCCAGTAGTTGATTAATACAAAGTACATGATAAAAAAAAGGTAAAAAAAAGAAAAGAAAAAAAAGTGCATGGGATTTGGGTTTTTCACGCAACCATCTAAGTTCTTTCATACACTATACTTTGAATACAAAGATCATTATCTATCACACTTTCGGGAATCAAGACACGACCGTCTTATATGAGCCTAGCGATCAACATTGCTAGATAGAAGTCAAAGGACTTAGCTATCGCATTAGATATTGGGCTAAGAAGAAGTGATCGTTAGGAGACTATCGGTTACCAGCTGCAAGTATCACCCGAAGAGGAGAGGATTGTAACATTTGGTTGCGTCAACCCAGGACCACCTATCAAACAGAGAAAACAGAGACCAACGACGAGAACAATACCGACCCCCTAGCGGAAAATCTTGGCCTTTCAGCACTAGGAGAAGGCCTAGAAAGGGCCTTGACGCAAGAGAGGGTACTAAACCCTACCATACTAGAGCCACTATCACTAACTAGATTAGAAGGAACTGAGGAACGAGGAAAGACAAGACGAAAAACGATGGCGGCCACAGCAGAACAAGGAGTAACAACAGCCTCGAAAACAACCCGGATCCTGAACCTTGAACAGATGAGACAAATCATCACATCCCTAAGCGGAAGAACCAGAGGCCCAAAGCCAAGGAACCAGAGGTTTACCGAGGAGAGCGACACAAACTACGGCGCTGGCTAGCCCAACTCATAGTATACTACAGGACAGTAGGACGGCAGGACGGCCATGACGAGGAAAAAATACTCTATGCAACAAGCCTCTTAATAGATGACGCGGGAACCTGGATCACACCATACGCAAAGGAACGAATCCACCCAACCTGGGACACTTGGGCAGGATTCAAAGCAGAATCACAAAGACAATTTGGCCTAGTCAACGCCAAAAGAGAAGCAAGGATCAAACTGAAGAGCATGAAACAAGGCAAACGATCGGTCACAGAATATTGGAATGAATTGCGCCTAGTGGCTAGCGAAGCCGAACTGGACGAGACATCAGGAGGAGAACTACTCCTGGGAGGAATGAACACAGAACTCCAAAACGCTTGAGAAGCCAACAGCGACGAATACGAAAGCACTGAAGTCCTAGCCAGCTGGGCAATCCGAAAGGAAACCAAGCTGGCGAAGGTCAGACATATACAAGGATCACCTGCGACGAAGAACATCCAACGAGAGCCAATCACACCACGAAACCCAGACAGGACATATCGACCAGCAAATAATGGCAATCAGAATTACGGCGACCCCATGGAATTGGATGCCACCAGAAAACAAGCAAGGTTCCACATCTCAAGAGAAGAATTCCTACAGAGAATTCAAGAACAACACTGCCTCAAATGGCACCACCTGGACACTTAGCCAGGAACTGCACGAGGAAGGACGGACCAAAACGATTCAATGCAGAATCAAGGAATTGGCAACCCACGACGAAACCTGACCCTTGGCGGACCAGACCTAAAATCAGGGAAATCAAGGTTGAGCAGGAACCTGAATAGTCGGGAAACAACAAATGTCCAGTGTACGAGAAGGTCTGAGGGATGGACCTAAACGGAAATCCATTATCATAGAAAACTACTACGCGGCACTCAACTACACGGAAACACTCGAATATGACAATGACCATATTATGGTGAGATTACAACTTCACGGCGGAGAAGCGTCAGTCACAATCAACGTCATGATTGACTCCGGAGCAACAGAAGACTTCATTGACCGAGAAGTCTGCAACAAACACGCGATCACGATGATCAAAGCAAAAAACCCAATGGAGATTTACTTCGCGGATGGAAAACCAAGCGCTAGGGGCCTAGTCACCCATATGAGGAAAGTACCTATGGACATTAGAAGCCATAGGGAATTGGAAACGTTCCAAGTGGCAAACCTCCAAAACCATGAGGTCATCCTCGGGATGCCATGGTTAAAAGAACAAAACCCAACAATCGTTTAGAACGACAAAAGGATTACATTCAACGGCGAACAATATATGACTTCGTGTCTCAACAGTTCACCATTGAACATGCGATGCCCGAAGAAGAGGCCCTGGAAGAGAATCTCATAACCAGATTCTCCAAGGCCCAGGCCAAGAAGGGCCCGACGGCCAATAACCAGAGTGTCAGAGTTAAGAAGCTATCGTTCGAGGCTAAAGTGCCAACGAAATGATCAGCCAAGGCGGCAGGACACAACCAGTACGCATACGAAGGAACCGACGTTCCTGCCAGAGGGCAAGCAATTGTTGGGATGAGGATAGCTATTGGATTACCTCACAACACCTATGGATGAATTGCACCACAAAGCAGTCTAGTAGTCAAACACCGACTCATGACAAATGCAGGTGTGATTGACTCCGACTACAAAGGTGAAGTAAAGGTGGTCCTGGCCAACCTAGGAGACCAACCATACCGAGTGGAAAAGGGAGCCCGGATTGCAGAACTGATTATCGAAATGATCGACAACAGGGAACTACAAGAAGTAACCCAGGTGGACGATCCCAACAGAGAAGATCAAGGGTTCGGAAGCTCCAACACCACCATGGACCAAGAGGTCAAGAGCCAGAGGGCCAAACGACAGTTGGAAATCAACGAGATATCAGCAAGAGCATTCAGACAGTTCTACTGCAGAGGAGAAACAACCGGGATCCTAAGATGAGATGAAATCAAAGACTAAATTCAGTTGGAAGCTATCAACATTAGCACAAAACTGGTGATGGAAACCCAAAAGAACAACGAAAACCAAGAAGTTAGAGAAACAGTCCCTCAAGAATATCACCACCTGCTGGATGTATTTGAAAAGGGAGAGAAGACGACGGTACCACCCCACAGACCAGGCATCGATCTAGGAATCGACCTGGAGGAAAGAGAGACAGTACCAATCAACAAAATATACACTCTCAGTTACGACAAATTGGATCAACTACACCGATACATTAAACAAAACAACGATCAACGATGGATCCGGAGGGTGAAGTCGAGAAGAGCCTCACCAATCATGTTTGTCAAGAAAAAAGATGGCAAGCTCAGGCGCTG
>Ga0307507_10010635_pt1 | contig 11832 bp, 3 predicted proteins | sample 7_EM_MG_FD_207223 | JGI IMG/M metagenome (GOLD analysis project Ga0307507, IMG submission 207223) | Populus trichocarpa ectomycorrhiza microbial communities from riparian zone in the Pacific Northwest, United States - 7_EM | ecosystem: Host-associated > Plants > Roots > Unclassified | place...
CAATTGCTCCTCTTAGGTCCCCCTTAGGTGACTTATTCTTTGGCGATCCTTCTTTATTAATATTACCTAACCTACTTTCTTCTAATACTCCTATACCTTTCCTATAGCGTTCCTTAGGTTGCTTAGTAGTTCCTAGGTAGTCTTACTATAGCCTATCTACTTTACTTTATACTATGTTTTATTATCTATATCCTCGTGACTAATAATCTTTAAAACTTGCTATTTATCTTCCTCTTATCCTCTATACGTGTCTGCCTCGTAGACTAGTGGCTTAATATTCCTATATACTGGCTCTAGCATTGCAACATGTTGTATAGGGTAGATTTTTATTTTGGCTAGTAGGTTTAACTTATATATATAACCAATAAAATTCTTTGCTTAACTTTAAAAGGTCCTAGTCTAATATAGTCCAACTTCTTGCTTAGTCGTCGACTCTTGAAATTTTTGTATAGTAGCTATACTTTATCCCCCTCTTTAAGATCTGGTCCCTTAGATCTCCTAGCATTATAGTACCTTTTTATTTGTTCTTATACTAGTTTAGCTGTTTCTTTAAGGTCTATATAAAGATTTATTAACGTCTCTATTCTTTACTTAGCTGTGCTACTCATCTTTTTTGCTTAACGTGGCAATAATGATATTCTTAGCTTGTACCCGTAATTCGCCTTAAATGGTAATATCCCCATTCCTTCTTATGGTGTTGCATTATATGTAAACTATGCAACTGGTAATAACAATACCTAATTATTCTATGCGTAATTAATATAGTGCCTTAGATACTGCTCTAGTGTCTAGTTTAGTCTTTCCGTTTATCCGTCCGTCTGCGGATAATACGCTATAGATATTACTACGCGAACTCCCTATTCTGCCAGAAACACTTCCTAAAATGCTACTATAAATCTTAGATCTCTATCTAATATAATCTTATCTGGTGCTCTATATCTTGCAAATACTTCTTTTATATAGATTCTAGCAACATCCTCTACTGCTATCTCTTTAGTGCATACTATAAAGTATCCCTACTTCGTTAGCTTATCCACTATTACTAAAATCGCGTTATAATCTTGTCCTATAATAGGATCTCTTAACTTTAGTAACTTAACAATAAAGTCCTATAATATAACCTCCTATAGTCTTCCTGGTGTCTTAACAGGTTATAGCCCTCTATATAGCTTATACCTTGTTGGTTTGTTTTTTTAGCAATCTAGATATTTCTTTATAACTTGTCTTACTAGTCCCTAGATTCCTTAAATAATGTATTCCTCTTAAAGTCTTAACACTAAGCCTATAGCTCCGTTATATCCTTATATTATTCCCTTGTGGAATTCCTTAACAAATTCTTCTATAATAGACTTAGGCATATACATTACTTCTCTGTTTTTATATTGCTCTAAGTCTAGATCCTCTGCCTATACTTCTTAGATCTTTTATGTCTAATTACTTTTAGGTAATTTATAGATCTGACTTTTCTTAGTCGCTGTAATCTTTAAATAATTATACCTAATTAATCCGTCTTAATCCTTTCGTAATAAAGCTCCCAATAGCTTTTTGTTACTTTATAGTTTAGCTTTTCTACTTAGAGTATCTGCTCGCGCATTGTCTATACCCTTAGTATACTAAATTTCAAAATAGTATTCTATAAGCATTTCCGCCCATCTAACCTGTCTTTAGTTAAGCTCCTTTATTATTAGGAATCCTATAAGGTTCTTATAGTCTATCTTAACCACAAATAGTTTCTCTATGCCTTATAAAAATGCTCTCTATTCCTTAAGTACTGCAACTATACCTAACAACTCCTTATTGTAGATATTATAGTTTAACTCTAATAGTGTTATCTTTCAACTATAGTATGCCACTAGGTGCCATCCATCTTAATATTTCTATAAAAAGTACGCCCCTAGTGTAAAGTCTAATATATCTGTTTCTATAACCGTCTCTAGACCTGGTTAATAGATCTTAAGAACTGGCTCTTAGGTAAATAACTCTTTAACTCTTTTAAATAGTTCTTATTACTCCTTTCCCTATGCCCATAGTTCTTCTTTCTTTATTAACCGCGTAAATAGCTTAACGTTTTGTGACTATTGCGCTATAAACCTTCTACAGTAATTGCAAAACCCTAGGAACGATTTTAACTACATAACATTCTCTAGTTCTTGCCAATTTACTATAGCCTTAATCTTCTTTAGATCTATACTAAATTGGCCTAGTTTAATAATAAATCCAACAAAATTAGTCTTCTGGGTGAAGAACTTGCATTTCTCAATTACTACTGGCATCTATTCTTTTTATAGTCTCTTTAAGACCCATTTAACATGTTCTCTATACTCTTCCTCACTCTCTAAGTAGATAATAATGTTGTTAAGGTATACCATAACAAATTCATCTAGGTGTTCTCCTAATATACTATTAATTCGCTTCTGGAACGTTACTAGTGCATTTATAAGCCTAAACTATATAACTAATAGCTTATATAGTCCTTCCTTTGACCTAAAGGCTGCCTTCTATTTGTCGCCTTCCTTAATTCTAATCTAATAGTACGCCCATCTTAGATCTATCTTTGTAAAGATCTTTACATTGCCTATCCTATCTTAGATTTTGCTAATTAAGGGTAAAGGATACCTATCCTTCCTAATAATGCTGTTTAACTATCTATAGTCTATACACATCCTAAGTTTTCCGTTTTTCTTTGGGATAAATAATACTAGATATCCTGCTAATAATTATAATGGTCTAATATATCCCTTTTATAAGTTCTCCTAAATAAACTCCTTAAGCGCTACTAACTCTGTTTTAGTAAGCTTATAAATTGGAAAGAATTTTAGACTTATTCCTTCTTTTAATTCTATCTTATAGTCCTATACTATATGCTCTAACAGCTTTTTACTTTCTAGTGACCATAACTTTTTACCATACTTATAGTATCTCTTTAGTATATAACTTAAGCCTCACTCAGTCTCTTTATATATTGCTCCAACTTGGTACTATACCAACTTAGTTTACTGTCGCACTTTACGCCGTTAAATATCCTTAATATTGACCTAACCTATAACCCAATTGATCTTTAGATTGTACTTCTATAACTAAGGCATTCCTAGTATCGCCTTATCCTATCCTAATAGTAGGATATTAAAAGACATTCTAACTGGTCTCCCTTTAATAGTTATCTAAATAGGTCCTATTTTAAGATTAATAATACCTCCTCTATAGGCTATCTAATCTCCTGAAATTGTTATAAGTAGATATAGGTATTTCTTTTATCTATATAGTAACCCTATCCTTTCCACTACCTTTAGTAATATGTGGTTCCTAGTTACTCTACTATCTACTAACGCTTTAAACTACTAATCTTACCACTTAGCTTTTAAATTTAGGTATTATCCTTAAATTCCTTTAAGGGTCTAAGGCTCTAATACTAGTTCCCTTTAGTTCTATACGCCTCCCCTTTTTCTAACTATTGGCTGCTAGATCCTGCCTATACTTGGTCTAACTTTAGCTAATACTTAGTTTGTTTCTTTTCCTCTATGTGCTATAGACAAGTGTTCTCTAGGCACTCCCACCACTATTATCTATCTAGGTATTCTTCCGTAGGGAATCTTCCTAGTTAAAGTATTAAGTCTTCTTAACCCTATACTTCTACTAGATACCAACTATATATATACCTAGCGTTCCTAAACCTCTTTTCCTCTAGTGCCTAATATATCCTTACTAGGTACTTCCAGTTCTTATCTTTAGGTGCTCTATGTATATTACACATATCATCCATATAAGCTATCCACGATAGTGTATAATATGCTATATGTTTTGGGTTAACTCTTAGTTTATTTTTATTCTTAAGTTTAAACCTATACCTAGTTAACCTAACCACTAGTATCTCTGCTATAGGTACTAAGATTTATCGCTTACTTCTCTAGTCCCTAGATCCTTCTTCTAGGTTCCTTAACGTTATAATTAATACTCCCTTAATATAACTCATATATTTCTCTGTAATGGGTTAGTCTTAGACAACTTTTTTTATCTAGCTATATATAAAAATCTGCCCATTTATTATTATGTCGTTGCCTATACTACTTTCCGTATAACTGGTTTAGTATATATGGTCTATCCATTAGAAAGTACCTTGTTATCGCTATATTATAACATCCTTTAGTATGTCTTTTTTTAAACCTAGTTAGAATATCTAGATCCTCTTCTTGTTCCAGTTTATCTAACTACTTTACCCTAAGTATCCCTATACTTAGCCTATTAATAACTCTTTATATAGGTGCTCTGTTCCTTATATAACCTAGTATAGCTAACCTCTTGTCTAGCTTTTGCTCTTACTATATAATAATTCTTATTCTAAACTTATCTATAGTTTCTTGTTTTCTATATCTTACAGCTAGATCTTTGTAGTCGTCTTGCTTTTTAATCTTGGTATTAACTATTTAATCTTTAGGCTAAACACTGCGTTTACCTAGGATTACTAACGTTCTTACTTATTCTCTAAACTTACAGTTCTTAAACTTGCGTCCTATACTTATTCATTTGTTACTAAACTAAGTTGCTACCCTTTCCTATCGGTTTTCGTCTGTTGTAGGTCCTTAGGTGTGTCTTATCTCACTTTAAGAATCTTAAGCTTTTCTTATCTCTTCTTAAGAATCTTAAGCCTGTGGCCTTTTACCTTTATTAAGTAATAAGCTAGCACTAGCAGTTGTCTACTTACTTAGTTTCTTCTAAACGTTACTTCTATCATCTTATAAAGCGATGGAAATCGTATCTAATAGTGTCGCAATACCCGTTACTAAACCTTGTTCCGTAACGGTCTTAGTCTCTGCTTCTATTTTAACTTCTCTAAGGTCTATATGCTCCTAGTAAGCTGCCTTTATTGCCTTATTATTAATAAATGCTTCGCCTTTATTAAATTTATTGTCTTTAATATCCAATCTATAAGCTGGTTTACTGGTTCCTTTAAACTTAGATAATAATAGCTCCTATAGCCAATAGCTTGCGCCGTACTTAGCGTCCTTATAAATTTAGCATGCGTTATTATAATAATACGCAAAACTGTTAATTAAACACTCTTTTATTTTTTATAGTGCACCATCATCCCTTTATATATACGTGCCGTCTGCTAGCCTAGTTTCCTTTACCACGTAGTTACTCTAACCACCTCTATAGTCTCTGGCGAAATGACCTTGTTTTCTGCAATTTATATAAGCTCTATCTTTAAACCATTTTTCTTGCTATAGAGTCCGCCTAAACGTCTTCTGCTATTAAGATCCCTAGTTTAGCCTCTACTCCTAGGTCCTTTAATTACTTAATCCTTAACCTTTAGGTTTCTATGGTTTCTTTTCCTACCTTTAGGTTTCTTTAGTACCACTTAGGTCCATTAGCTCTGCGCCATTCCATGGTTTTTAACTCTATGTCTGCTATTGCGTACTCTGCGCCTTATATAACTGTGGAACTCTGTCTTGCCCTCTCTTAGCTTGTTCCCTTTGGTAGATTCTATTATTAATCTTTATTAACTAATCTATTAACTCTCTTAGAGTATCCGCATCTTCCATTAGGATAATTGCGTCCTAAACTTTAGCCTTAAGTCCCTATTTATACTGTGCCATAAGCGCCCTGTTATTCCACTTAACCTATATAGCTAGTGTTTAAAACTGTGTTATATACTTAATTACTAAAGTGCGTTGTACTAAGTTCTGAAGCTTTTATTCCGCTATGGTTATAGCCTCCAGGTCTTTAAATATCTATGTTAACCGTTCCGCAAACCCGTTCCAACTGGCAAATATATACCGTATGTCCTGGTTAGTAGTTATTATGCTATTAGCCTATATTTCCGTAAGATACGGCTTAAACCACTTAAGTACCCTCCCTGTTAGGAACAATCCTGTATAGGCTACTTAATCTAATAATATTACTAACTTCGCTCCTTCCTGTACTACCTTAAAGTACATCTATATAAGAAATCCTTTGAGCTTCGACTTCTCTCCTAAAAATCGTTTAATTAAAGGTAGCTTAATCTTTACTACTCCGATTCCATTAATACGTTCTTTAAGTATCCTATTATTATCTTATAAGTGATTAACCATTTCCTGTAACTGACCTCGCGTAACCACTTAAGAATCCCCCTCGTCTATACTGGTATCACCTGGCCCTAAGGTTGTAGCTATTACTGACGCCGTTATAACTAGTGCTGCTCTTAGTGGTATATTATTTAATCTTATTCAATACTATAACCTTAATAGTGAATGTGTAACGGAACTTTATAGCAGAAACTACGGTGGGTTCTGTTATTAGGCTAAGTATATAGGTAAAAACAAAACAACAATATAATAATAACTGGTGGAGTAGTTGCCCAATAGATTAACTCCAATTATATTCTAAGATTTACTACAAGGAGAGAACTATCTACGGTAGGGACTGAGGTCCTTTAAATACACAACCATACACCTAAGAAATCCTCTCTTGTACGTAAGGTACGTGTTGTCTATATTAAACATAACGTCCCTCTTGTTCAATGCAGTCAACGCGTTTAACACCACGTGACCTCGGTTACCATTTCTCGTTATATGGTTCCACCGGATCTATCCTGGACCGTGCCTATATTAACTAACTAGCTTCCTGCGACTCCTCTCCAAGTAGTCGTAATATTGTACTTAAAGCGTCCGTAACAAGAGAAGCTGTGGTCTAGGGCATGTTAGGCCACGCCCCTATGGAAGCTGTGACCTATATACTATGCGGCTGGAATACTATAGAGGTTTAGCCTTAATTTAAGCATATTCCGCGCGTATAAGGCGGAGAACGCCGCACTACTAAATACAGTAAATAGCGGCGCGGAGGGGGCTTAGGGGTCCAGAAGAAAAAGCCTCTATAGTGCTACTATAGGGCAAACCGCGTTAAAGGTGGCGGCTACTATAATTTAAACGCCCTGCTTATCTTTATTAGTCTTACTCCGTTTAAAATAGAAGGTAAAGTAATATCCAGAGGGGCTAAACTGTACGTCTAAGCGAGTAGCTTTAGTTGCAGCAAATAACGGTTCAGACCGTTGCTTGTCAGTATAGGAGATTTCGCCCATATGGAGGCACCCTACAAATGTAAGGCAGAAGGCGGTGTTGGTATTTGCCCCTAGGATTAAGTTACTGCTAGTTGCGATCTTAGCGAGGATGCTATATAAGATTAGCAACTTCGGGTAGCTTCTTTTAGGTTAAGGTTAAGAGAAGTTGCCCTATCTAGCATGCAATAAAGTAACGCATTCTTAAATACTGTAACTAGGAAAATGCGGTTAATGTATATAGAACGGATCGCGGCAAGGTATAAGCGTAAGGTCTTTAAAGCTACCCTACCTATATATGGAGAACTATTACTATACGTCCTCTATACTACCCATTCCATAAGATTAGATAACTAGGCTAGGTATAGTGCCACAGCCCTTATAGCACAGAAGAACTCCCACAACTTTATACCTAAGGTATACGTCTTACGGGTGTTAGGCTTAATACCATGCCATAAAAGGCTTAAAACTAAGTAAGATTGGCCCAATTAGGTAATAAAAGCAGGCGGCAGGCCTAGTAGGTCAATAAGCGAGCCTAAAGATAGGCCGTTAGCACTAAGAGATCAATTTAAGGATAGAGATTTTTAACTATGGCCCAGTTAAAGCAGAAGAGTGCGTTAGCTAGTATATTATCTTTAAATAAAATCCAGGAAGACTATAACTAGATATTAAATGCGGTGGCCTAAACCAAGATTTATTAAAGGAGAAAATTAGCAGGGCCTTTAAGCACTGTATTTTTCAGGCCTATAAAAGCAACTGTGTTGTCCATATAGACATAAACAGATAAATATTGCTAGACAGGGCTCCATTTTATAAATGCGTTAGTAATAGCGAGTACTTTAAGCATATTAATATAGGCATAGAGGTGCTCAGGGGTAGGAGATACTACAAAGAGGTTGTCTTATAGCACCGCAGAGGCATAAGGGCGCCATTAACTACAAGAAGTAGAATGGGTCTTGGCGGAGGTATAGCCTAGGCAGCTATAGAAGAAGCCAGCGTAACCATAATTAGATAAGGCATCCATAAAGAGATAGATCTAGGGGCAAGTAATATCCTCCTAAAAGAAACAAACCCCATTTTAAAGCGCTAGGGCTTCACTCCACCAAGCTAAGTTAGAGATTACCACTAGAGAAATAGGCAAGGTACAGTAATTTATAAGAGAGAAAGCTATAATAAGGTCCTATAGCGATCTTAAGTAAGATCGCCCTAACTAGATAACTTTTGCTGCCTAAGTAAGGCTGCCTCTAAGTTACTAGCACTGTTTAAGAGAAACTTAGGGCCTAAGGATAAAGAAGGCAAGTAGATCTTATAGTGCTATCTACTTAGTAGGGCTAAGGGATTAAAAAAAAAAGTATTAGTATTAATCTAATAACCTAGCACATCTAACAGCATGCTATAGGAGTCTTTAGTAGTGTTAGAAGGGAAACCAAGTAGTATAATTATAAAATTATATATACAAACTACTGGTATATAACTAGTGCCCAGGCGTAAGATAAATATAAAGTTATTTAGATAATAAATTAGCGCAAAGAAAGCGATAATTAAATAAAGGCGGCGTTTAAGAATCCAATATAGGGCTTCTATAAAAAGGTTAAAAAGAAAAGGCGCAATAGCTAGACCAAAGGGGAGGCAGTATTTAGTATATACTATCTTCTCCCACTTAAAACCCAGTAGGCGTTAGTCAGTAATAGCAACTAGGATATTCCAAAAAGCATCTTTAAGATCGCGTTTAAGGATAACAGCTCCCCTCTCAGCAAGGAGAATAAGTGCTAGAATATCATCTATAGTGCTATAAGTAAGGGTAGAGTAGGCCTTTAGAATAGCGGCGTTAACAAAAAGGCCTCGGCGAGGCTTAGGTAAAGAGAGATTATAAATACGGCAGAAGGTTCTATCTAGCTTAGGTATAAGTCCTAAGGGGAAGCAGTAGATTACTTTAGGCGGATAAATAGCGATACGGCTAATAGGCAGATTAGTAGCAATTTTCGCAATAATTACCCCCAGGTTAGCATTAGATGGGAGTTAATTTAAATATATACGTGCTAGCAATAAGGCAGTAACTCTAATCCATGCACTATATATTAGGATACCCTTAATTAAGGGGCCAAGATCTCTAGGATATAGGAGTAGCTCATCCCTCTAGGCCAGCGCGTTTAATGGCGACGGTGAAGTATAAAATAGATACCCTAGGGTAAACACCTTAAATCTTGGCGTTAAGTTTAGGCGTAGAGGGGGTATAAATTATTACAGAGACTCCTTGCAGTTTTTTTTAATATAATTCCCTCTACATGCTTTGCAAAGATATTAATAAGAGCATAACAATTTAAAGCACAGACGGCCTATATTCCAATTACCGTATATCTAGCCTTATGGGGATAAGGTAGATATGTCTACCTAAGGGCGTTTAAATAATAAAACATTATAGGAGGATAATAGGGCCAGGCGTAGGGTGGCAAAGTTATAGTTAGCTGCTTATAGTTTAATAGAAATAGCCTAGTTAGCAGGGTTAGTTTAACCAAGCCTTATAGCTCTTTAGTGGACAACCATAACTAAATTAAGGACGCTATTCCAGACAAACTGTGCAGAGAAGCCTATAATAGCTTAGTAGAATTTTGCCATTATAATAGCTAATGGGGTTAATGTGGCCTAGAGGGTTTGGATGATAATACCGTAGTTAATAAAACCCTTAAGCTAAATGCCTACAGAGGAGAAGTCCTTTCTAGAGCCCTTACTAGAGGTAATAACTCTTCTATCTGCCATTAACTCTATCCAATTAGAGTTAATTCTAGACGGGTTATTATATAGCTTTGCAAGGTTCTCTGGAATAAATATACCCTTCCAGATTACGGCAACTTTAGAAACTAGGATCTTAGGAAGAAGTAAGTCTAGGCTCTTTATAGTAGGAGGGAGAGAAAACTTACCAGAGTTAGTCTCTACCGTATTAATTATAGTAGGGTTCTTCTTAATAGTGGCAAGCTAAGCCTAGTGTATTTCTTCTATGGCTAACTTTGCCTGGGCTATAGAAGCAGTAAGTGCTTTAAGGGTAGCCTGGTTTAAAGCCGCCTTATAAGCGCGCTCCTGCTTACGGTCTTTTAGCTCTTATTTGTAAATATCCTATAGGCGCTTTTCAGCTACAGCTACGGCTGCGGCGGAGGGCGTAGGGGCCATAGTAATGGAGGGGCGACGTGTCTGTAAGCCTTCGCTATCAAGAACACGCGAATAAGAGCGTATACTATATGCAGGAGCGTCTTCAAAAGAATTTGTTATAAGGAGTAGACGGGATAAATATAGGATGGCGGAGAGAAGCAACAGTAACGGCCTAAATTCAAGGCTTTAAGGGAGGAGATTCAACGGTTAAATAAAATCTGAATGAATGAATTAACAGCAGCTTCAATTAACGAGAACTAGCATATTCGAATTCAATTAGATAATGTTGTTGCCGCTTAAAGTTCTTCGTGTAGAGACTTCAAGCCGTACGCTGTGAGACACGTGACTCCCTATAGACCCTATCATTTATACTAATAGCATATTTTAAATAAATAAAAGCTACTTTAAAGCTATTTATAAGGCTAGCAAAATAAATAATATTATTTTAGATAATTTAATATAATATAGCGATGGTTCTCTTCTACCTATCTACCTATTGACTTACCTATCTGCCTATCTACCTACCTGCCTACATCGCCTACCTGTCTACATTGCCTACCTGTCTACATCGCCTACCTGTTTGCATCTGCCTACCCGTCTATATCTGCCTACCCGTTAGCATCTGCCTACCTGTCTGCATCTACCTACCTGTCTGCATCTACCTACCTGTCTATATCTACCTACCTGTCTGCATCTGCCTACCTATCTGCATCTACCTACCCGTCAGCATCTCCCTGTTTGTGCCTACCTGTCTATGCTACCTTGATTCAATCGATCGATCGAATTGTTTATAGTATTCGCTGGCTAGTTGTTGTCGTCTAGCTCTGGCGACGGTTGTCTGGTTCTAGTAACGGTCGTCTGGTTCTAGTGACGGTCGTCTAGTTCTGGCGACGGTTGTCTGGTTCTAGCAACAGTCGTCTAGCTCTGGCGACGGTCGTCTGACTCTGGCGACGGTCGTCTAACTCTAGCGACGGTTGTCTGGCTCTGGCGACAGTCGTCTGGCTCTAGCAACGCTCGTCTGGTTCTGACGACGCTCGTCTGGTTCTGGTAACGGTCGTCTAGTTCTAGTAACGGTCGTCTGGTTCTAGTAACGATCGTCTAGTTCTAGCGATAGTCATCTAGTTCTAGCAACAGTCCTCTACTAGCTGCCGTTCTAGTGCCTCCCTAGGTAGGGAGGATGTAAGGAAGAAAGGAAGGGTAAAAAATAAGGCGGCAGAGGCATATATAGAGGCTATTGGGAATATAGCGGGGACCCAATACAGAGCTTTATATAGAGCCTCCATACGCAGAGCTTCGCGCAGAGCCTCTGTACGTAGAGCTTCGTGTAGAGCCTTATGCAAAGCTTTGTGTAGAGCTTCGTGCAGAGCTTCATACAGGGCTTCGTGTAGAGCTTCGTGCAGAGCCTCTATACGCAGAGCTTCGTATAGAGCTTCGTGTAGAGCCTTATATAGAGCCTCGTGCAGAGCCTTATGCAGAGCCTCCAAGTAATAAGACTATATAAGATTGTATAAGATTATATTAGATTATATATAACGTATTTCACGGGTGAGCTGGTCAAACGGGTAAGCTGATCACTTCAAAAACACACCAAAAAATGGAAAAATCACACTTTAATATCTTAACAACCACTTAATAATAAATTTTAATAATTTAAA
>Ga0307507_10010636_pt1 | contig 11831 bp, 15 predicted proteins | sample 7_EM_MG_FD_207223 | JGI IMG/M metagenome (GOLD analysis project Ga0307507, IMG submission 207223) | Populus trichocarpa ectomycorrhiza microbial communities from riparian zone in the Pacific Northwest, United States - 7_EM | ecosystem: Host-associated > Plants > Roots > Unclassified | place...
TCCTCCTGGTCCACCCTGATCCACCCTGGTCCACATTTTCGGTAAATTTTTAAAAAGTGTGGATCAGAGCGGATCGGTGTGGACCAGGTGGACCACGGGGACCACGACCCCCCTTGGTGGACCAGGAGCGTTCAGGACCACCGTGAACCACCCTACGACATTTTCCTGATGCCCCTTGGTGGACCAGGAGTAGTTTTTACATTTTGCTGATGCCCTCTCGGTCTTCAGGGCCCAAGACTCCTCAAGGCACCTCACAAAGGGCTTTTCATCCGTGTACCTTCCCCTAGACTGACACACGAGTCTCTCCTCCCCACCAATCAGAAAACACCTCCTGGTCGACACGCTGGCACACCTCACCCTCCCCCTCCCGCAGGGGCTCTCCCGCTTCCCCTTGGTCCTCCACGCCCCACGCCCTGTGGGCACAAATATCCCACCCGCCTCGCACCTGAGACGCACCTACCACGCCCTCTGAGGAAGAGCTAAGGCCCTCCTCCTCAAAGAGCGGGCCACCAAACACCCCATACTACCCTATTACACACACACCCCCAGCTTCTCCCCACACCCCTTCATGGGATTGGGAAAGTTCGTAGCGGGGAGAGTCCATCAAATGCACTCCGGGAAAAGCTACCTGGCTGTCCACCGATCCTGGTTCGACCAAGACGATCCAACTACCGGCCCCAGATGCTACCAAGATGACGAAAGCTTCGAGCACGCCATCCTAAAATGTCCCGCCCGCCCCTGCAACCAAGACCTACTCCTGAAAGATGTCTCTTCCGTTGACCCCGGCACCAAACTCTGGTTGAATAACTCCCTCCTTCAGGCTTTAAGCCAGTACATCCTTGTCACGATAACTGGGTTTCCCCCTGAAATGCTCCCTTATTCTTCCCCCCCCGAGCAGCACTGCCCCCTCCCCATATTAAACACGCGTTAATAGTTTTTATTTTTCCATTAAGTAGTTTTAGTCTTTCCCATCATAAAAAATATCCTTGTGGCAGGCAGGACGAGATAATTTCTTCTTGTGCTATTTTCCCCTATATCTTTATTTTTATGTAAAAGACTCAGCAAACAGTTTGGCCGTAAATCTTTCAGATTGTGGAGGATTTTGATAAGACGGGTTTCTTTTGTTATTTGTTTTGATTTATAGATTTTGTTCTTTCCATAGCTAGTGCTGCACGAAGCTTCTTGTACCTAAAAACTATAAACACATAATAAAACAATATAAAAAAAACCGCTTGGAAGTTGGGTCTCAAAAGAGGTCACGATATCTGGGGCCAGGTACCTTAACAATGACTGCGATTCCAGACTATCCAAGGAAGCGACTTTAGTGGTCCTCTCCTTTGACCCCCACGACGTACCCACTCTCCTCCCCACCTTATTCTTATTCTCCAAGCGCCTCAACGTTGAAAAACCAACCAAAACCAACCGATATACCCAATGTACCAACTGCTACCGCTTCGGCCACCCCATCCAACGCTGCCCCCAAAAACACACCTTGTGCCTCTATTGTGCGCTTCACCATACTCCTCTAGCCCACCGGTGTCAGAACACCACCTGCCCCAAGGGAGGCGACTCCAAGCCAATCTCGAACTGCTTCCCAACCTCCCCCCCCACTGCCCCAATTGCAGTGATGACCACGATACCTTCTCTCTGAAATGCAGGGCTAGACCAGTCCCGCCTCCTCAACCCGAGGCCCCCCCACTTCTCACGAGTGCTGCTCCTTCATCCTCCTCCGACTGCGAGGAAGACATGGACATGGAAGACGATGGCCGTCCAGCACCCGCTACTCCCCAAGCCCCTACAACCTCTAGTGTTGACCTTACCACCCCCAAACCCACCCACTGCCCCACAATTCACTCCATGACAGTCACCTTCAACAACTCCAACTACTCCTGGTATGATAGCTACCCTAACTACCAACTGGTCTTTGTTTAACAAAAACACACAAAACAGGAATTCCTCTCATGCAGTTCTTGGATCTGCAAGTAAAATTCGAGCATGCTAAGGACCCTGTCATTGCGGCAAGGTACCTATTTTGCTGGCCAGAATAAAAGATCCTGCACACTTAAGTACCGGTACTCAAGCACTCAGGGACCATACTCAAATAAAAGAACCCGCACTTGAACTTGGCAAACGTAACCTACACTATCATATCATTAATAATATACCTATTAACCAGTCAGCATACCCATACACTAGTTGTGCTACTAAGGCCCCCACAATTTTTCCACGACAGTACGGTACTAAGAATCGCCTGAATGCAACTACGAGTACTCTGGGTTTTAACCTCCTACAGTAGTGCCCCCCTGTTTCTTCTGTGAGATTCCCGAGATTCTATAGTAAGCTTATCCTTGTCATGCTCGATTTTTACCTCCATATCCGAGTACAGTACTGGGCGCCCACGACGGAAGAAAGTGAAGCTCATCGCGGGGGTAAAGATCACGTTGTTTGTACTGTAGAAGCAGGGTAGGTTGCTCGAGTACTACTATAACACTCCTGATATATGATAATCCGGCTAAGGACACTGAGCCCAACTTTAAATCACGGCGTCCCGACTCCATATGAACGGAGGTTTATACCGAGGGAGCTGGTACGACCCCGACCTGGACCTGCTTGCTTGACATCTTTATCAACGCCGTGGTAAAAATATTTCGGTTTCAAATTGGCTTGAAGCAAGTGCAAGTACTGTAGTACAAATAATGCCTGTTCACACTCACCAAGCCATACAACCCACCCCACAAAGCACTTCCTAGCCCCTCATCTTCAAATCTCACTCTTACCATGTCCCCGCACCAGCAGCCATAAAATAGTAGATAAAGCCCCAGCCATCATACAAACAACAAAACATCAATTACCACCTATCATAGGCTAAGCTACGCTAAAATCCCCCCTGCTTCTCTTCCTCAAACCCCGTTACCCCTATCAGCGAGTCCAGCCACCCAACGAACCAAAGAAAAAAACTCCAACTCCAGCCCGTTCATAATAGATACACAGAATAAAAAAGAGAGAAGGGGAAGGAAGACTACTCCCCCTCCGCCCTAACGAATAAAGCAAGCATAAAGAGAATAGAAATAGAGAGTGGGAGCAAAGAAATTGAATAGTTGGAGAAGGGGGGGGAAAGGAAAACTCCAATCGCTGATTAATAAAGTATTAGAACCGAACCGGGGGTAAAGGATTATGGGAGGATAGGTTCTTCTTGGTAACGTCGGGTTCTGGATTTTTTTTTCTTTGCAGGCGGGTGTGTGGAGGCAGTCCACTGCACGAGAGAAGGGGGGAGCACTAGAGAGGTAGGCGCAGAAAGGCGATAAAAGATAGGAGAATTGTAGAAGGGGAATGGACGGATAGCAAAGTATGGTAGGAATGAATAAGGGGAAGCCATAAAAGAGCAAAAGCTACTCCCACCCTATCCTCCCACTCTTCCCAAGAAATAGAGACTGAGAGGGCCGACGTGATGAGTCAAGATACACCTAGTCATCCACTTCTCCTTCTTCAAGCTCCCCATTCTCAGGTTTCTCAGGTGGGGGTGGGGGCGGAGGTGCCTTCTCTCTCCCTCTTATTGTAGAGTCATTTTCTGGCACCTCAACCCCATTTTCCACCGTTTCTTCATGAAGCTTGAGCTTCTTCTTCACAGCCTCTTCAGATATTTCCTCGTCGGTTCTGCTTTGATCCCTCGTTCTTTTCCCACCCTCACTACCAGATCTGCTCTGGGTCCCGCTCCTAGAAACACTCTCCGCCGGGGGGCTCGAATCATTGACGGCACGGGCTCTTGTCCGAGTGGTCTCGGCTCCGTTTTCCGGGGTAGCAACGTATCGGACGCCGTCTTCGCCTCGGAGAGGGTTTTTCCTGAATGTTGTGCCTGCATTAGTTCCATCCGGAGGTTTGCTGAAACAACAAAGGGTAGGAAAAAAGAAATACTGCAAAGGGATTTTGCTCTAGGATTTTTCTGTACTCACTCGTAAACCATCGCCATGTAATTGCAAGCTCTCTTGATATCCTTGATTAGCACACCAATCACCTCCCACCAAGGCTTTCCGTCCTGGTCCGGAAATTCCGTTCCACAATGCTTTGCCGCACAGTACAATGCCGCAGCGGCGATAGTCTTGCTAGGGTAGAGTAGACACAACATTGTCAGAGTTGAGTCGTTTATGAAGGTCCAGGCCGTGCGAATAAGCTGCCGTGTCTGGACACCTAGCTTATTGGTGTATTGTAGGAGGAGGTTGTATGGAGCTTCGATAGAGAGGTCGAAGCAAATGGATTCAAGGAGGTAGTCCTCTTTGGTCAATATGCAATCCTTCCATTTCCAGAATTCTTTATCGTCCCGGTGTACTTCAAGGGAGTGATTCTTCTGAGCGGCCCGTACACAAGCAGCGACAAGCTCGCCGAACTTCCGCATGTTCTCCTCGACCTTGGTCGCTACGAATAGGGCTGTAGCGGCGGTTTCCTAGGAGAAGAAAAGAGGTTAGCGAGGCTCCCCAACAAACAGCCGAGCGAGCGACGATAGGGATAGAAAATAGGAAGACCAACATAGTAGTGATGTTTCTTAAGAGAATTCTGCATATAAAACCTATGCAAAAACACCGACGCTGTAGCCAATGTTAGCTGCGGAAGCTTTAGCTGGATCCCCATTTGCAATATAAAATTGCATCCCTTCCCCCGCTGCTCCCGCTCCAGCTCAGGCGAGTAACCATCTAGAACGGAGGGGGTGCGCAAAAGCTCTTCCTCAGTGAAGATCCACTGTGACTCCGAGTTCTGTCTTTCCGACATTTCCGGGTAAGGGTGTCCGAGGTATGTGATGAGGGTGGTGGCGGAGGGGTTGGAGTTAGAGGGGAAACGACGACCGGACCCTTGGGGAACGGTCATACAAGCGGGGAGGATAAGGTGCCCAACAAAATATATGGTGAATCGAGTTACCGTCGTCGTCGGTGGATGGAGGGGTGGTGAAGGGGCACAAAGGATAGTGAAGTCGTTTCTTCTTGGCGAATCGGTAGTGGTGGTTGGGGAGAGAAAGATTTTGGTGATGATACGCGCTCCTACTTGGTGTGACAAGCCGGTGTCTCTTCCCACGCCTGGAACAAAGAGGCTCTGCGAGGGGGCACGAAGAGGCAACCCATATCCACTTTACCGGTACTTTACATCTACCGAATTAGGGATCCACACCGTAGTATGCAAAGCTGCCCAGCTGGATAATTACAGCGCAGAATTGCAACCTTCACGAGAAGCCTGAGAGATGTCTTTTTCCATGATAGACGAAAAGTATCGCGCGAATTATTGACTAAATTTTAAGCAAAATGCGATTCCACGGCAGTGCCGAAGCTTGACGCCTGGAGCTAAGCATCTGCCGCATTCTGGCCACAACACCACACCAGCACCATTCTATCATGCAACGATGGCTGACCCTAAAACCTGAAACCAAACAACGAGTGACTTACTGTGACAGTGGACGTGTCTAAACCTCATTCACCTAAACTCTCCAACACACAAAACGACTGTGATCATGTCCTGCGGTGCTTTGATCTGGAAATTTGATCTGGAAATCTTTGTACTATAGTCTATCGATACCTGAGCGTCACGGTGCTACAACATCCTAAGAAATTGAGAACTAAGAACGGGGAAGCGAGCTTGGAAGTCTATACTGTACTGAACACCTCATGGACCAGCTCATCCTCCTTCTTCATCACATTGATCGTAATCATTATCGTCCCTCTCCCAAGTTTCAAGTTCCCTTTCAAACGCAAAAAAGAGAAAAAAATCCCACCAGAAGCAGACCTACCAATAATGTGCCTTCGATCGAAGAAACCCCATCCATATTTTCCCACCAGCCAATGTCGCAGCCACTCCCCTCGGAACATCCCGATCAATGAAAGACAACTTTACATCTTGGCACAACCGCAAAGACATTAAACACACCTGTCGTCGAGCTACCATCAATCACCACTACCACCACCACCACCACCAATAAGCCATTTTACACCAATAATGGCGGCGAACAACGAACAATTCTACCTCCGCTACTATAGCGGCCATAGCGGTCGCTTCGGTCATGAATTCCTAGGTACAACAACCACAGCAACAGCTACAACTTCCTCCTACCCTCCCAATTAATTGGTTTATGAAGGCTAACATAGACTCACTACCCCTCTCTCCCCTCCAGAATTTGACTTTCGCGTCCTCGGCGACGGCAGGAGCGCAACCGCCCGCTACGCCAACAACTCAAACTACCGTAACGACTCGTTGATCCGGAAAGAGAGCAAGTTCTCCCCGATTCTTCCCCCCTCAGAAGTAGCGTTTGCAGACGCAGCAGCAGCACTTTTCTGGACAGGCACTGACGACGGTGTGGAGCGCTTGGTAGTGTGCGTGAGCTCTTTGATGATTAAGGAAATTAAGAGGATTATCAAGGAGAGTGAGATCATGAAGTATGCACACACCCCACGCAACCTCCCCCCCTCTCTCGTTTGCTGACGACGAGGCTTTTTCTTCCTTCTCTCTTTGGTATTTTTTAGGGAAGATGACGGTAAATGGCCGCAAAAGAATAAGGACGGACGTCAGGAGTTGGAGATTCGCTTGGGCAACGAACATATTTCTTTCGAAACCGCAAAGATAGGATCGCTTGTAGACGTCCAGGAAAGTGCTGATCCGGAGGGGTTACGTGTCTTCTACTACCTTGTTCAGGATTTGAAAGCTTTGGTTTTTTCGTTGATTAGTTTGCACTTTAAGGTATTTAGCTGGCTTTGTGGGGCTGATTACCGTTGCGATGGTGCTAACCATGGTGGTGCTTTTATAGATCAAGCCTATCTGAGTCCAGAGCGGCGGCGGCGGAGGGGAAATGGGGCAGTAGTAGAAGGGTTGTAATACTAGCGGATTTTCTCTTTTTTTTTCACGAAAATTAATGCGATGTGTCTGCCGAGACGGCCATATACTTTGCTATACTCTCCTTGCCTGTGATGGAGGTGTTGTATGACCGTAAAAATTAAAAAAAAAGCCCTCATATATATATACTGGAAGGTATATACAACATAAAAGGTAACCTCCAAATGCACTCGATGAGACGAAACTCGATTCAAAGAGCCTTCAGCACATCCTCCCTCTTGGAATTAGACATCACGAACCTGCTCATGAAGTCGTCTCGAGAGATATACGCCCCACACAGCCTCCTCTTCCCGTCAAACGCAGCCCTGCCATGTAGCACCCTCCAATTATCAAAGATAAGCGGTCTCCCGGGGACAAGCTGGTCCCAATACTCGTTCTCCCGACGCTTAAGCACATCATTCCAAGCTCTAGCAGCCTCGTAAAACCTCCCCACATCCGCCGGATCATCCCATCTATCCATGGTAGCTCTATCACCGTTATTCCACCGAACCAAAATCAACTCCCCGTGGACGGGGTGGTGGTTGAATACTGGAAACGGCGCACAGGGTTGTATGCTCGAGTCGTGATTCCCCGAGCTATGTGAAGGGATACGAACGTTTGAGAGGATACGATATGCTGTAGGGTCCTCCTCGCGGAGTATTTTGGCGGCTCGGAAGCCGTCTACTAGTATTGATTGCCCGCCGGAGCCGTCGGTGTGGGAGAGGAGGTGGAAGAGCTGGAGACCGGCGGGGTCTGAGAAGTAGGTCGTGTCTGTGTGGGTCCCCAGTGCCAGGGTGGTGTAGGCTGTGTCTTTCTTGGATAGGTCAGAGGTGAAGTCCCAGAATCCACCTTAACACATATATGCTAGTTAATACTTTTTTTCTTTCCCGGTCTACAAGCTCTAAAGGCGAGGTGGAGGATTTTGTTACCATAGTGAGTATGCCTTATGTGAGCTATTCGTTCAACAAGCTCCTTTGTAGCTTCGGGAGTCACAGGAACGCCGTTTACATAGCAAAATCCATACTTACGCTATTTGTCCCTGGGTTAATGCCGAGGAGCAAAGCCTGGTAGTTGGCGGGGAGAATGCCGGGATACCTACAATCTTTCTTGTCCATTCCCCAACCCCAGCATCAGACCCCATGACATCCTCATACTCAACCTCCGGCGGCCCTTCGGCAATCTCTGAACCCCAGAATTTGAACCTAGACTAGTATTTAGTGCCCTTCAAAGCTCGTGTATTTGCCAATTATAGGACTCCTACTGGGGAGAAATATATCGTTCCAATCTCGGATTATAAGAGTGTAGATGCAGCCACTCCCAGGTATAAAAGCTCTCATGGCCGCCGTTCTTCCCTTTGACAAACGAAACCCGTTACTCAAAGCCCCAACATCTGCTCTGCACACGTAGCAGGAAAACTCACACTTAATCTTCATCCCCTTCTCCTCCGCCTCCACCATATCCGGCTGAATATTCTTCGGAACCTAATCATTCCCCCAACCGGGTCAGCGATTCCCCCAAACCCCCAGCCCAAGCCCGGAAAACAAACTCACAGAAAAAGTATCCAACACCCTCTGCTTAGTCTCTGGATGAAAACATTCATTACACTGACAATGGTCCCTCATCCAAACATGCTGACTAGTAACCCCCCAAATTAGTTTTCCCCTCAATCACATGCTCCATGCAGCTTCCCTAACAAAAAAAAAAAAAAAGGCAACCTTACAAATGCGAAGTCTTCCCTTCCTCCCAGGGCACCAGCGTCTTCTTCTCGTCGAACGTGATTTTATGATGCTCGCTCAATTTCGGCCTTGCATCTGCCTTCGTAACATTATATGTTTTGAGTGGGAGGTCTGAGGTTGTTTGTGCTTGTTTGTTAATGATACTGCTGTTTCCGCCGCTAGTGGCTGGTGAGGAGGAGGGGGAGGGGGAGGGGGAGGAGGTTGTTTGTTCAGTGGACGGGGATGCAGCGGCAGCGGCAACTGTTGCTGTCTGGGTAGTTTAGTATGAGATTATTAGAGAATTGTGGTAGCTATGGTAATAATAGTGGCAGCAGGTTCATACATTACTGCTATACCGTTTTGCAAGCACCTCTGCAGGAAGCCATGAGGCTCTGCTGCGGCGGCGGTGGTAGCTGCAGGCATTCCTGCTTGTACTTCTCCCAGTTAACTGCTAGAAAGATTGCAGGGGGGGAGGGATAAGGAAAAGAGGGGATGTTATACGGGAGCGATTTAAGAATGCGTGTAATCGATCTAGGTGCAGCCATTGCGTTGGCCAGTGAACGAGTGTGTGAGAAGAGCAGTTTTGTAGATTGCAAGAAAGTTAGGCGGGTAGAGAGCCAGTAGTTTTACCCAATGCGGGTGTGAAAACGGCTAAGTGCTCTTCTTCTATTGGAGAGTGCCGCAGGGTTTTGCGAATTGGATGATCTCTGGTGGGTTTTGGAATTACTTAATACAGCAGCAAAATCATTCGTGGTCTTCGCTGATGAGATGTTGTGGTGATTAGCACTTGGGTTGCTTGTTGATCTGTGCGCTGCAATCTTATCTTATCTTATCTCATCTTAGGCACTTGAGAGTTGTCCTGCGCACACGAGAACCTCCAATGATCACTCGCTACCTGTTCCGCTCTACCTATTATACCACTCATCCTATCCTCAAGCGCCACCGTATACCGGTAGTCTACTCTCCCAGTACTGACTGTGAAGCCGCACTTCCAACCTGCTCAAGTGACCTCCTTACCAAATACCCTAAAAACTCACTTTTAATGAACTAACCTACTCGTAGAGTAAGACTTTTAAAAACCCTCGGTAATGAAAGGAGCCCCTTGGCACGGCAATCTTATGATGGTTTGTTACTATGAGCTGGTGTTAGGGCCGGAGTGTTCTCAAATGATGGCTTATAGAAAAAACCCCTACAAAAAACCCCCCGATACGCAAAAACTGCCCCTAAGCTTTCGGCCCACCATTACCGGTATAGCAATTCTGAAGCTCTATCGATCGTAAACTGTACGATATGGCTCGTGACAACTTCCCGACAAGGCGGTGGTTTCTCCCATAGAAGCTAGAATCCAAGGAAATAATAGGCTTGTAATCATAATTTCTAGTAAATAAACCCTTGCTAAAAGACTCTATTATACGTCTCCACGTAGTAGGTTAACTTATGCCTCCCTATTCAAAAGCAGTACACTCGCAACTCACAACCACCCCCTCGAACGTTTACGTCCGAGTTTGGATCGCTTGCCTCTCATATCTACCTAACGGAATGTAAGCCATATCCTACCCCACATTCATATATAACCGTTGCCAGATTGTATATAAGCATCCCGAACCTCCCCCCCCCCCGATTATTCCACTTAAATCCAAGTCATCACCGATCACTCGGTACCTGCTGCACTACAGACTAGACCCGGAACTCCCCAAAATCGACAAGAGGGAGGTAAACAGAAACCCCGCTATCGGAAAAGCAAATGTTCCCCTGAGGGCGGGAAAACACTGGCTAGTATACACAGTGATACACGCCTATTCGGCAACTAGCATAACGGAGAGATGAACGGGGGAGGACCCACCGACTCTGTAAAAGGTATCCAGGCCCGGAGGACTTTTTGGTGGATATGACAATATACAGTCAACACCCTATGACGGGACCGACCAAGAAGTGCAGCCAGGAAGGAAGAAAGGAATGGAGCAAGTCTAGGGATTAACCCTTTTTGGGTTTTTCTCTTCTTCCTTCCATTGATAAGTGTCGTAGCCATTCATCCACTCAGATTTTTTTTAAAAAAACCCGAATGAGAGGTATCGAGCAACCGATCGTAGGCCCGTCTACGATGTAGTTCTCAAGGCCCGTTCTCCACCGACTTGCTGTTTACGAGTGGGACATAGTTTGTATTTGGATCGTAGCGGTTCGGGCGGGGCTACTCTATCATTAGTAGATAAACCCCCCTTCCCCAGCATCCGGTACCGACGGCAGTTATTTATATGCAAAACAATAACAAACTCGTCGCACAGCTTGGCAAAACCGAGTGATACCTTGTGACCAGCTTCCGCGTCCTCTGGATCAGATCCTATGCTCTCCAGAAATTATATTAGAGTTAGCACTACAAAAAAAAACTCACACACACTCTCTGGCATAGAACAAATGTCATCCTGCTCGACCGTATTTACCGATCCCAACCTGACCGAACAAACGTCCTTGATACAATCTATTATGGCACTGACAAACGTACAAAATACCACAACCCTCTCCCCGGAAACTCTATCCAAGGCAGAAACGACACTAGCCCATAAACTAGTTGGGGCAGCCATCAGAGCCAACGCCAAGCCCCCCCTTACCAGCAGACGCTCTCCTCGTAAATCCGGAGTGTCAGCCTTAGGGGAAGACGGGTTAAAGAGGGGTGCGCGCATGGATTAAAAAATTCCAAGGCTAATAATTAGCCAACCCTCGTACGACGGCTCTCAGACCTGAAGGTTTGGGTGGGACGGCCGGTGCAGGTGAAAAACAGGGCTTGGCAGACGTTAAAAGGAGTTCTCCATGAAAAGTTAAGGTACCGGTACCGTATTATCTTGAATAAGAGAGAATATCTTAGGTCGTCTAAAGACCTCTTCTAAGTAAGGCGGCGTTTTGTTTTGCTGGCGCTTTCTCCCGCCACCATCCAGGAAACTCAGACGTCCTGAGACAATTCTCTCTTATTCAAGATAATACGGTATGTTCTCTGTACTAGGGGTATTCAAAGTTAAAAAGATGATTTTTCAGTAACAAGTAAACACAGGAAGTTGCATTAGGTTACTTTATGGTGTTAGCCAATAGTATATACATTTTGAGTAGCATCTTTGAATGCCCAAGAGTAATCAAAGGTAAAGTGTGGAGGTTAAAACAGATTGTACTAGTATCACAAAAACTCAGTCTTTGTTAACCAAAATCTGAGAATAAGAGATTTTTGCTAGAGAGTGTGGATAATTGTTTTTAAAGTGTTCTATAATATTTTAGAACTTTTTTAAA
>Ga0307507_10010637_pt1 | contig 11831 bp, 17 predicted proteins | sample 7_EM_MG_FD_207223 | JGI IMG/M metagenome (GOLD analysis project Ga0307507, IMG submission 207223) | Populus trichocarpa ectomycorrhiza microbial communities from riparian zone in the Pacific Northwest, United States - 7_EM | ecosystem: Host-associated > Plants > Roots > Unclassified | place...
TCGGCACTATTGATTATACGGTAAACAGGGCAACGAGAGCAAAAGAGGAAGGGCCTACCGTGCCTCTTCTTCTGTGTGTTGACGATGTGAGTAGCTGATTTTTCCTTTGCCTGTTCTGTTGAAAACCGCCGTAATTGATCCTTCTCGCATCTCAGCCGTCTTCAACGCTGCCGATCTTTCTACAACCTCGTCGCCCCAACAATGGGTTGCGTGATTGCGAAGAGCTTTTGTCGATGATTTGTCCTTGGTGTCCAAGTACCGTCGAACTTGTCGGGGATTTTTTCCTTTGCCCTTACAATTTTTGGCAGAGCAGGTGAAGACATGCGACCGACGACCGTCTACATAGGAAATGGCCACCTTTGGACTGAAAAAGGCATAAACCGAAGAGCGCCATTCCTTTTGAAGGCGCGCTAACAAAAATGGTAAGTGATCCTCGTCTTATTGAAAGAAATCAAGCTGACCAAGTTCTTCTTCATCTGTCTCTTTGGATGGTTCTTCCTCTTTGTTGGGGCTAGTATTCCCTTCCGCTACAGGGCTCGGGCTGTCTCTCAAAATAGAAGGTACGTCGTCATCACTGCCATCTGCCGCTTCAAGAATAAAGTTTGAATTTTTCGGTTGTCCAGCATTATAGCGGGTGGTTTCGTCTTGGTCCCTGATGACTTCGACTGTTGGCTGACGCCTGCCAATGGACTTACCAAACTGAGCAGGTTTCTGTGGCTGACTCAGTCCTTCGGCTATGTTGGCCTGGGAGGGAGCAGTGGCGGATTGGAGCTGGTCGGCTAGATGTTTTCTTTTTTTGACTGCATCTCTACTGAGATTATTCTCGTCGAGCAGCTTCGGATTAAGTGTGCGCTTCCGAGGAGGAAGTTCAGAACTCTGGGCCATTTTTACTGAGAGGGGTATTGTCAGACGAAAATTTCTTGTTTGTTTTGATCCATATATAAACTGTATAGTGGTTACCTGCTGCCGGATTGCTGCCGAGCTTTCCACTAATTTGGGCCATCAAACCCGTTGACCCGTGTACAAGGGTGCGGGTTCACCAAGGGTGAAAATAGACAGGCCCTGACCCGTACCCGCCTGACCCGTACCCGCATACCCGTGCGGGTACCCATACCCTTGTCCATCACTACTCTTTAGACACCTTTTGAGAACCATTATTAAGAATCCGGTTAACAACTGTGGTCCATTCCATCATAGTCCCTAGGGCTTGGCGATCATAGTCCGATACTTCGTTCCATGGCCTGAATAAATGATCTAATGAGTGTCATAGTATTGTGTAGTAACTTAGACTTACGCTATTCTCGCAGCAAAAATAATTTCTCTGTCCTCTGCATTCCATCCAAAATGAATCCCTGTCTCTGAGATCCAATTTGTGTTAAGGTCTTGGAATTCCTTACTGTCAGGCCGAATTGGCTCTAGATACTTATCTTCGAGGTCCACTAAAGATTTGGTGTAATCTTCACGGCGCTTCAGGAGATGAAAGCGTACTGCTTCACCAAAAATTGCACCAAGAACCTTTGAATTCTCAATCAGAAAGCTGAAACAATTTCAAACAAACAAAAAAGTGTAATACTTGTTCAATAAGATTGATCTCCTCAGCAGTCATGCTTGACTTGACAGATTCGTCTGCATTGGTATTCATATTGCAGTCCTTGTACGAATCGATAACCGCTTGAATGATAGCAGCTGTTTCCTCCTCTAGTTTCGTTAGATCTTGCTCAAATTTGTGTTGTGCCTCAGGGACCATAAGCACATGATAATCTCTGAGAAATGGATTGCATACTTGTTCTCGACCTGCGTCAAAGGCTTCTTGATGTATAGAATTAAAAAAACTTGTAAGCTGCGCAGTTGCTTCTTCTTCTCTGATTTGTCCGGCAGTGGTCTTGATTTTTCTCGCCCAAGTCTTCGACACTGGGCAAGGAGAGGAAAATTAGACTGACGCTTCTATTAAATAAATCTGTACTACTCATGTTCTTCATCTAAGGGAATGCCAAGCCGCTCTTTGGCTTTGGCACGGTATGGGTCTGCCTGAAGCTTTTGAGCCTCTACATATCAAATGATATTTCTTACTAAGAGTCCAACTTGAAGCACTTTGTCGGAGGTAACGCACCAGTCAATTTTTCATGACGACCGTCTGAGTCAATTGGACTGGGACGTCGTGACGTGCGTGCTGAGGCTATAGAAATAAGTGTAAGTAGAGTGCAATGATTAAAGATTATTCTCACCGAGTGGTGTCAGATGTCTCTGAGGCATAGTGATTCAAGTTGGAAGACCCAGTCCGTTCGCAGTTCACTCACCAACTTTTATATGTTGTCCCTTTATAAGCACTGTGCATCGCACTATTTACGGAAAGATGCCCTCTCCAACTCCAAATCCTGTGCATCCAACATTATGCTCCTGCCTCGAATGGACTTGTTGCGGATCGACACCTGTGACATTTATAGCATCGTCGTGACACCTCCCTCTTGCAACGTGTCCCCTCTACCTATCACTTATGTGCCAAAGCATCCCATTGGGCTTCGGCCAGGATGTATTTGAAGATCCCTGAGGGCTTCAGCCGTGGGATGCCCCTTCTATCTCTTCAACAAGTTACGCACCATAGTCGACTCTTGGTCGACTCGGAGATAGTTAAAAATTAGCACGTCTTCCATGCCTCCCTCAGAAGAAGGTAAGGTGTATTTTTACCACCCTTGAACGTTTGAACCATCCATCTCAATAATTCAGCCTTTTGCAGTGCAATGCGTCATCCTCCAACTATCAGATGTACCAAAACATCCCATTGGGCTTCGGCCAGGATGTATTTGAAGATCCCTGAGGGCTTCGGCCGTGGGATGCCCCTTCTATCTCTTCAACAAGTTACGCACCATAGTCGACTCAGAGATAGTTAAAAATTAGCATGTCTTCCATGCCTCCCTCAGAAGAAGGTAAGGTGTATTTTTACCACCCTTGAACGTTTGAACCATCCATCTCAATAATTCAGCCTTTTGCAGTGCAATGCGTCATCCTCCAACTATCAGATGTACCAAAACATCCCATTGGGCTTTGGCCAGGATGTCTTTGAAGATCGCTGAGGGCTTCGGCCGTGTGATACCCCTTCAACAAAACTCGGTGTACATGAAAATAGCATGCCTTCCATTTCTATGGTAAAGTACATTTTTACCACCTGTGAACTATCATCTCATTGGTTCACAGGTTTTCCTCAGTTGGTTTAAACGTCTGGAGTCACTCGACGCAGCGCAGGCTACTGGCTCTTCTTCAATGACCCCAACTACGCTTCAAACTAGCCAATGCCCTTTTTAGCCATCTCTTTCCCCGGCCTGGTTTCCGCACCACGAAATAGCAGGGGCACTCCGAGTACCTTGAGCACGTTATCTACGTTCACCCTTCCCCCGACAAGCAGTCTCCAACCAGATGGTTCGACTGTGTGGGCACATCCACTCATTGCCTCATATCTTCCCAGAAGTACACCAAGCAACGATCCAGAGGAAGAAGAGTACTCGCCCTCTGAATCTGCTTCTCGTGCTTCAACGGCACTCACTATCGAAATCAGAGACATCCGTTCGTTCGATGCCGAGTCCCGCGATTTAGATCCCGATACATTCTCTCCAGAACCATCCAGCGCGATTCCATCCAAGTGAAAAGCGAGAACTTCAATGACACCGAGGGGTATCTTACGGCACATTGTCACGTCGTCGAGCCAGGAACAGTCTGACAATAGCATTACCAGCATGCAGCTACAATCTCAAGTTATCCCTGCCTCCACGATCATTTCGACTTCTTCACATCCTCTGATGATGCTGGCATGTCAATATCAATCGCAGGCCCCTCTGCCTCATCGTCAATAAATTCACGCATGGACAGTACCATCGGGGCTCCTACCTCATCTGAACCCACATCTACAGTGATGAATGTCTTCCTCAACCCCGGTGCCTTGATCGACTCTTCCTACCCAACTACTAGGACAACATCTCCCGCCTTCTCTTTAATGTCATACCAGTTCCCAGACTCACCTTCCGTTGCATACGTTCACCGTGAAGACTCGGAGTCAGAAATGGTCTCAGGCCGTCGTGCGCTACACTCAGATGGTAGTCTCAGCATGTCATCCGCCACTTCAACTTCTATCGCCATGCTAACCCAACCGACCTTGGGTTCTTCAAGTTCTAGGAGTACAACTTTGACAGAGAGGCCGTTCACCTCTCAGTCGAATTTCTCAATCCCAGCTACCGAGTCCCAACTCCAAAATCCGCACTCTTTACTCGCAGCATCCCCGCTGACAAACCCGCACTCTTTAAATGCAGCATCCCCGCTTCTAAATCCACATTCTTTACCTGCAACATCCCCGCTTCCAAATCCATTTTCTTCAACTGCCACCCCTGAGACAGACCTGCGTTTGCCAATGATTAATGACCAGTTCATGCCTCATGGACGACAAGTCCGGCAACCACCTGAGTCTCGATGTTGTCGACAGACAGGACAGCTGCTTCCTTCATTGTGCCAACATGGGAGGCTACAACTGCCACGACATTGAGGAGGGCAACTTTAATCTCCTTGATGTCGACCTCAACCGCGACCTTGCCATCGACAGTTTTCACTATGGTTCCATTAAGCATTCATGCATAAACGAAGAGGAGAATGGTCTTACCAACCGCGTCAAGCGCAGGTTGCAGAGCCACAGACAGATCAGGTTAGAGCGACCACGAGTGGAGGTGGTGGGGCGGCCGGGACTTCACGACCAACATTTGTATGGGCTTCGTTAAGATTCTCAAGTTTGTCTGTGATGCCGTTGGTGACGGGGGATGCACTCAATGGGGCGGCAACGGAGCAAGCCAAGGTTACGAGGATGGAGAGAGATGGGAAGTCCATTTTCCCTTATGATAAAAGAGTGTAAGGGTGAAAAGGGTGTGCGTTGTGCAGCGAGATACTCGGATTGGATCAACTCAGTGGTGTTTTCAACAGATGGCTGGAAGATGGCCTCAGCTGGGAGAAGCTTCAATTCCTGTGGAAGAACAACGCGAGGGATCCCTAGAACCGGCAATATCGACCGCTGAGGACCCTCCTCTCGAAGGTGTTGCTGTTTTCGAACCACCTCCCGTTGTGGAAGCGCCGGAGGAGGAATCGTTGGGTGAATGCGCACCTAGTGCTGATGAAGTCGCACCCACTTCCGGAACATGACGATGACTACACCACTGCCACACCGCTCCTGCAGAAGTTCCTGCGGAGTGACCAAACACGCTGATGGTTCGGTTTTCCGAAAAGGTCAAGTTACTGCAAGTTCCTGAATTCCACCGCCATCGACAATTACCATTTCATCAACGCCGTCAACAACAAGAGCTTATACAACTTTTAACATGATTGCCGCTGGATCCATTACGGTTGCGGGTCTGCTTCAAGTATGCCTTTTCATCTGGACTTGAGTTGACCATTCCCTTTCTATGGTGCGCGTTCGACCTCCAACACCATGGGAGGCAGCCCGCCTTCCAGATCCTTGCTATGATGTATCAATAAGAGGAGATGGGGCACTTTCGACACCTGGGAAAATAACCAATACTTCTTGCCTGCGCAACACTGCTCAAAGTGTTGATGACCGCATTCTCACGTTCGACCCAGACGAAAAGGACAAAGCAAGGGCACCTGGGACAAAGCGGTACAAGGACAGGCGGTTCATGCTTGATCGTGTTTTCGGACACGAGGCTCGTCAACAAGAAGTATACGAAGCTACCTCGCAACCGCTACAACGAGGTTTGCTGGATGGGTTCAATGCAACTGTTTTTGCCTACGGCGTAAGTTCGTACTTTTTGAAGTGTTATTCAGTTGTTTACGAACTTCCTAGGCCACAGGGTGCGAAACGACGCACACAATCAGTGGAACAGAATCAGACCCAGGCATCATCTACATGACCATGGCCGACCTTTTCCAAGGCATTGAAGACAGAAGGGATGATTGGGACGTGGAAGTCATGGTTACGTTTCTGGAAATGTACAATGAGGAGATCCGCGACCTTCTTTCGGAACCAGGGTCTCATATTCCTCGTGGGGGACTCTATCCGTGAAGACAAAACGGTCAAGGTCACTGGACTAACCGAACTCAAACCACGCACGGCAGAGGAAGTCAAAGAGATAGTGGTTCTAGGCAATAGCAGACGGACTCGAAGCCCCACGCATGCCACCGAAAGCAGTTCACGATCACACGCTGTCCTTCAAGTTCATGTTACTCAATTGCCTAGGACTCCAGGGCTCACAGAGCAGAGGACGATGGCTACTTTTGTCGATCATCGATCTTGCTGGTAGCGAACGCGCAGCTGCCACTACGAACATGGGACAGCGAATGGTGGAAGGTGCCAATATCAAGAAGTCACTCTTAGCTCTAGGAAACTGTATCAATGCACTTTGTGGAAGTGGTGGTGCGGTACGCCATGTCCCTTATCGAAACAGCAAGCTCACACGACTTCTCAAATTCTCTCTTGGCGGCAACTGCAAGACCATCATGACCGTTTGCGTGGCTCCCACCTCTAACCATTGGATGACACCCATAACACTCTCATCTACGCAGAATGAGCAACCAAAATTAAAACGAAAGTGGTTACCAGGAATGTGGTCAACGTCGATCGGGATGTTGGTCATTATTCGAAGCCATCAACCGCCTCAACTTGGAAATCCTAGAATTGAAGGAGAAACTTGCAGGAAAACGTAATTCTGGACAAGAAGTTCAAGGCCGCACAGTCGAAAGAGCTAGAAACGATATGCAACTCAAAATGGAGCAGACCAAGCCGTCGATCGTTGATGGAGCAATTTGTTCTGGGAAGCTCTCAGTTGCAAAAGTCAAGCTTGAAACCATCCAAGCTCGGCTTGCCGAAGTCCGAGCAGAAGGCCAGTCCAGTGTTTCCCAGGCAGAAATTGCATTGCTACAGGCTCTGGCCGGTCCAGAGGAACTCGTTAAGCCAGGTTCAGTTTTAAACAATCGGCTTCAACAATCCTCTAACTCAAATGCCATGTTTGACGCCACCATGCGTGCCGTTTCAGAGAGGAAATCCGTGAAAATGGACGAGATGAACGTGGAGAACGTGAAATTGGAGGCCACCCATAGGAAAGCTTCTATTGAGAAACTCAAAGCCGAGAGTGGACGCGATGCTATGAAGGGTGCTGTTGCGGATATGGCGGATTTGGTGGTCAACCTCGTCGGGATGCTTGGGAGACGCAAAGTCCTGGTTGGCGACTCGGCCAATGCTTTGAACGCCCCGTCAAGTCCGGAGGATGATTCCTCGGCGAATGTCAGGAAAATTGCAGCTAGCCTGGAGAAGATCAAGAACACCAACGATGCGACTTTCAAAGCGCTCCTCGGACACTCTGTCGAATCGTACATCGTTCAAGAAACTGCTGGGTCATCCATTTTCAATAACTTCCAGATGGATGGTGCCACCTTTAACCAACAGATTGGTTCTGGGCCGCGATTCTCCAGCAGGGGGCCAAGTCCTCCAGCTGGAGGCGCTCTTCGTCATATGGCACCTTTCTGTTTCTGCGTCGCCTCCTCGTCGTACAACGCCGAGAAAATCACTTCGATCAAGCCTCGCACCGTACCGCAGAGCACCAGAAGAGAAGAAGCCGAAAGTTGCCAAGAATGTTCAATGGCGAGACGAAACTGGCCAGGGGATGCCAGCGACAGATCTTTGATGCCTTCTGGTGTTTCCCTTCAGGTCACACCGGCAAGTCCTGTCCCAGAGGATAGCCAATGAACATCATCTCCAGTGCAAAGGTGTCCCTCATCACTTGGATCTGAGAGCGAATGGGAAAACGAAAAGACAGATGATAACGTCAGTGTTAGCTTCCCCCAACTCCCAACTGCATCCACGTCGCAACATACACGGAGACCCCCCCCCCAGTAGATTGGACCCCACGTTCCTCAAGTCGAAATCCAGGACGTCGACGTTAACAAGTTTGAAGGAAGATGATGAAACCGATGCTGATAGTCGTCATTTACGGTCGAGAAACTCGACGAGGAAACGCGCCTGTTGCAAGGTCAACGATAGATATTCCCAACCAACCACCACCAGCCATACGGCGACCACAACGACAACTGGACCCACAAGACCCCAGGACCCAGGGGCGATGACGAGGGCGGGGTGATGACTGTCGCTCAACTCCTTACCAAAAGGTGGTTTTTCTTGTACTTACACTCTATGACATTGGTACTAACAACTCAGAACACCAGATACGACGAAGTTAGTGAAAATGCGCCCTGCTCCTCTGCATGTCAGCCCTGCTGGAACCGCATAAAATCCAAGCTGACAGCACTCAATGGCTGTGACTGTTTTTCAGCGCTACCGATCCACGTGTTTCGACGCAGCTTATTATCCCCTGAATATACCCAAGCCTTTTGCCCTCGTTGAAGCGTTGGATTGGAATTAGGTCATGAATCCGTAGGTTGGTTGGAATAGATGTGACAGGTAGCAGCGGATAGGATTGGATCACAGATTTACTCCTTACTATACCTAGGATAATCAATGATTGATTGGCATTCCCATCCTCCACAAGCGGCCTCTTTGTTTAAGCCACCTGACCCTTTCCATGGTCAGGAGTTGCTCGCAAAAATCGCTGCCAGCTTTATCACCCACCTCTTCACAAATCACATCCACGTTAGGCTCCCCTTTTTCATCGAGTATGCCCTACATCGCACAAAACTACACCCTGCTGTATCGTTGCGCAGGGGATGTTTACATTGCGGGAGATCAACCAGATGGAGATGTGCAACTATCTCGACTGGGAGCTCACTGTCGACGATCCCATACTTTCCACTTTTGAGAAGATGGTCAGGCAAGATTTCAAGGAGACCAAATCTCCGTACTTAAATTACCCCACCATTGTTGTCTCCCGGCGCCCTTCCGCTGCCACCTCGCAATTCAACACCCTCTTTGTCAAGAAGTCCCACACCACAAGCCCCGTACTACTGGGCTTTGGTTCCAAAGGTTCCTCCACCCTATAGGCTATCACATCCCGGCACCCCAACAAAAGTCCGGCAAGACAACACCTCCTCCCCTTGCTTTTCAAATACGACTTCCCCCACCTCTTCTGCTTCGGCTACCCCAGTGGGTGGCCCACAGTCAAGTGCTGGTGTGGACCCTTCATTGCCTTTCGGTGTAACGGACTCAATCTCATGGGTGTTTCCTGTTCGTGGTGGAGTGTATCAGACTGAGTAATCATCACTGAAAGGTACTTACCATTTTGGAAAACGACCGCAAGCTGGCTTCGTCATTGCCGATCATTCCGCCCAACGTGCCCAAATCTCTACATAATTACATAATCTTACGTAACTACTGAGTGTACGTTCTAATGTAACCCTTAGCAAGTGGGCTTGTTAAGTGGTACAGTCCGTACAGAGGCAACGGCAAGGGCCCACAGATGGAATCCTGAGTGCTACACATACTGAACTTCTTCATGGGTATGATAAATTGTTGCTAGGTACCTAACAATTGCCCAACAGTTGTGTAACCAAGTGAACTTATCCTTATCTCCTTCAAGATCAGGAAAAGTAAGGGTGGTCTTAGGGCATCTTTGGGAAGACCTATATAGGTGCACTATATTCGTGGGTATACGAGGCTGTCCAACTGAGTACATCCATTATGAATGGTGGATTGTTGTCGGCTTCCCTGTCGATGCACAGCCGGATGTGGAGGACTCGACAACAAGCACAAATGCCTTTTTTTGTCGAGGGGTTGGTGGCCTTAGTAGTAGTTAGTGACAGTAAAAGAAAAAGAAAAAGAGGGTGTACCTTTACGCTCACACCATCATGCTTTGCATCCGTTCAGTTTTGCGGTGGTATGGAGGAGAATGAAACCCCTAAACTTCTTAAATTTGTTTAGTTAAAAACCGGGATGTCTCCTGTCAAGCCATAGTAGGTGTAACACGTAAACCGTGCTGTAAATTTCAAGTTGTAAAAATTATGGACACGAACCCTTGAATTCAGGATCTAAATCCATATGGCGAAAATTGGTTAACGATATGCTGTCCAAGATAGCTTCTCGAAATTTGTTGGCTTTTGGACGTGAAGACCTTCGTGGATAAGAAGAGGTGTTAGATAACGTTGGGGGAGGAGGGCGGGAGGAAGGAACGATACCTGTTTGTAACTTCAACATCTGTTCCTTTTTGGACCTTCCTCCTTCCTCCACTCCTCTGCTGGTCGAAGTAACAGGCAATAATATTGCCATCCGTCGCGTGACTAACGTGCCGGCATCGGAAAAAAACACCTGGGCACGTAATCAGGAACATTTCTACATATGAAAGGGCAACGTTCCGCCGCTCAAACCTGCTTCAAGCTGATCCAAGCAGGTACCGAAAAACCTAAAAACCATAACTGGTAGTACAGAAACAAGTGCTGCTCGTCGTCAACCTGCGGTCGACTCCTCGCAGCAGGAGATGAATTTCGCTACAAGCTTTATTCAACAGATCACCGGTAATAAGAGATAGCCGGCACAGATGCTTACAAATATGCTCTGGAGGTACCTAGCTTTCAGCAGGTGACTAGCTTTCAGCAGGTGATAGTAATATGACATCATGTCCGTCACTTGCGGCCTCCTCCCTCTCACACACCCGCACATGCTGGTGGCTTCCACCACATCTCTCGCCAGTATGTTTCCACCCCTTCTTCCACCGCTCATTGGCTCATCCCTCCGTGAGTTTCTTACCCTTTTGTACGTTTTTAGGTTGTGCTAATAAATTTCGATCGCAACAGGAATCTATGACACGTTGAACAAATCTCACTGAGTTTCCCGCCGATCGGTACCATCTCAGGTTGTGCTGATAAGTATTCTCGTTATAAATCGCGCTATCAACGACGAAGAACAGTACAGCAGTTGTAGAGAAACCCGAGAAGGGGAGGAGCATAGGGCATGTCTTCCTGGGTTTTCCGCCAATTTTTACGTTCTCAATTTGTGCTTACAAGTGTTTTCAATAGGTTTCGAGCACGCTATCAACGACGAAGAACGGTACAGCGGTTGTAGAAGTGTTGAATAGGGGAAAGAGACGCATTCGGTATATCTCCATGAGTTTCCTGTCGTTTTTCATGTCCTCAGTTTGTGCTCACAGGTATTCTCATTAGTGTTTGATCACGCTGTCAACCATGGAGAATGGTACAGCGGTTGTAGGGAAACTGGAAGCGGAGGTGGGCTATTTGACGCATAGGGCGTATCTTTGTGAGTTCCCCGCCGTTTTTTTTATGATCTAAGATTGTGCTTATAGGCATTCTCATTAGCTTTCAACTGCGCTATCAATGACAAAAAACGGTGTGGCGGTTGTGGAAAAACTGCATGGGGGCGAGGGATGCATTATATATTGGGCATATCTTGGTGAGTTTCCCGCTGTTTCTTATCATCTCAGTTTGTGCTTACACCTATTTTCAGCTTTTGATTACACTCTCCTTTGAGCTGACTTTCCAGCAGCATGGTCGATGATGATGACAAGACGAGCCGCCTTGGAAACAAACACAGGAGGAGGACAAGCCGAGTGAGATGTGGAGTGACCTCTCGGATCCTGGTGAGTTAAAAACCGTTGGATCTTCATCTTGCACCTCAACCTATCATTTTGATGCCCCTCAGAACATTCCCCTCCATACGACCCAAGGGTCCTACTACCACAGACACACCCACTTCTCGAATACCACTTGCACCTCGTACGGCACTTCAATCCAGTATCAACCCACCAACTTCATCCGTCTCGGAAAAGCCAATCGGATAAAAACCTGCCTGGAAGGTCAGCGCCGAAGCGACCTCTATTCATTTCTCGAAGTTGCGCACCGCCGCAACCATTTTCGATGACACTCTCAATGACAATTTGCACCTGGTC
>Ga0307507_10010638_pt1 | contig 11830 bp, 9 predicted proteins | sample 7_EM_MG_FD_207223 | JGI IMG/M metagenome (GOLD analysis project Ga0307507, IMG submission 207223) | Populus trichocarpa ectomycorrhiza microbial communities from riparian zone in the Pacific Northwest, United States - 7_EM | ecosystem: Host-associated > Plants > Roots > Unclassified | place...
TACCGGACCCGTCCTTCACTCCCATCCATTACTGTCCCAAGAGGCAAATTTGTCTTTTTATTTTTTTTCTAGAAATTTCTCAATACTCGAACTGAAAAGAGAAACGGGAGGGAAAAAAACAAAAAAAAAAAGAGATTTTTTTTATATTTTTGATGGGACTTAATATAATCTCTCAACATAAATATGAGTAGTTAATTATTTTTCCCACAAAATAATAGTAATTAATTATTTTTCTTGATCCTACTATATAATCCACAAACACAAACCACCTTTGAATTCACCCCTGAAATATCTCCCCAGAACCGCCCCTAGGAACCCTTCTCCCCTCTCCCGATATTCTCCTATAAAATCCTCCCCCCTCCCATCTCCTCTCCCATAATCAAACAAAAATAAAAAACCTCCCCTCAATTTCATACTAAATTAACCTCTTCAAAACCCTTTCCAGAACAAAAGCCATCCTTTGGATTTTTCAAATATATATATTTTTTTTAATTTCATCTTCTTCTCTCTACACCTGGCTATTTATTTCTCTTCCATTTTCTCTTTTATTTCCACTAAATATATATATACATATAAAAAGGACTCTTTTCTTTCAAAATGGACACCAAGATAGGATCTCTTGACACCTGCCGACCAACCAGCAACGACATGATCAACCCGACAAACGGCGCCGTAGCGGCCATCCAAAGCTCGGTCTCACCCACCATAATCAACGCATCCGAGTCGACGCTGGGTCGCCACCTCGCTCGCCGACTCGTCCAAATCGGTGTCAATGACGTTTTCTCCGTCCCCGGTGACTTCAACCTCACCCTTCTCGACCACTTGATCGCTGAGCCCGAGCTCAACCTTGTTGGTTGCTGTAACGAGCTCAACGCCGGCTACGCTGCGGATGGATACGCCCGGTCGCGTGGCGTTGGCGCTTGTGTTGTCACGTTCACTGTTGGGGGACTCAGTGTGCTGAATGCTATTGCTGGTGCTTACAGTGAGAATTTGCCTGTCATATGCATTGTTGGTGGGCCCAACTCCAATGATTATGGAACTAACAGGATTCTGCACCACACCATTGGCTTGCCTGACTTTAGCCAGGAGCTTGCATGTTTCTCGACTGTTACTTGTTTTCAGGTGAAGATATTTTAAATAACGTTAAAAACTTTCAGAATATAGAAACGTTGTGGATCATGATCTTTAGAGTAGATTCACCTGTGGACCCTACAATTCCAGCGTTTATATATATATATATATATATATATATTTTTTTTTTTCTTATCATATTGTTTTTGTGGGGATCTGGTGATTATTGATTAATGGTATATGGGGTTTGATTGTTTTCGTAGGCTGTGGTGAATAACTTGGAGGATGCACATGAGCTGATAGACACTGCTATTTCAACTGCTCTGAAAGAAAGCAAGCCTGTTTATATCAGTGTTAGCTGTAACCTGTCAGCAATCCCTCATCCAACTTTTAGCCGTGAGCCGGTTCCTTTCTCGCTCACCCCCAAGTAATTTCTTTGGATTCTTGATTGATCTTTGTTTATAATTAAGTCTTTTTAGTAATAGGGAACAATTGTGAGGATTGAATACTTAGGTGTTGTAATGATTTTTGTTTTACAGATTGAGTAACAAATTGGGTTTAGAGGCTGCAGTGGAAGCGGCTGCCGAGTTTTTGAACAAGGCAGTGAAACCAGTTTTGGTGGGTGGGCCTAAACTAAGATCCGCACATGCAGGCGAGGCATTTGTGGAGTTAGCTGATGCTTCTGGTTATGCGCTTGCTATTATGCCTTCGGCTAAAGGGCTTGTGCCAGAGCATCATCCACATTTCATTGGGACTTATTGGGGTGCAGTGAGCACTGCATTCTGTGCTGAGATTGTGGAGTCTGCAGATGCTTACTTGTTTGCTGGACCAATTTTCAATGATTATAGTTCTGTTGGGTATTCTCTCCTTCTCAAGAAGGAGAAGGCGATTATTGTGCAGCCTGATCGTGTGGTGATTGCAAATGGACCTGCATTTGGGTGTATTCTGATGAAGGATTTTTTAAGTGCCCTTGCTAAGAGGCTCAAGTGCAATACTACTGCTTATGATAATTACCACAGGATTTTTGTTCCCGAGGGACAACCTTTGAGGGGTGCTCCCAAAGAACCTTTGAGGGTTAATGTTCTGTTCGAACATATACAGAAGATGCTGTCTAGTGAAACTGCTGTGATTGCTGAGACTGGAGACTCATGGTTTAACTGCCAGAAGCTGAAATTGCCTAGGGGATGCGGGTAAGCAGTTGAGAATTTGATATGTGATGTTATAGTAATTAAATTTGAGTCCATAAATTTAATGGTGTATGTGAATTTGGATTTGTAGGTACGAGTTCCAAATGCAATATGGATCAATTGGTTGGTCAGTTGGTGCAACTCTTGGGTATGCTCAGGCTGTGCCAGAGAAGCGTGTGATTTCTTTCATTGGAGATGGTAGCTTTCAGGTAGACAACCAGAAATACTACCCAGAACTCTTTTTTTTAACTCCTTTGCTAACATTTCAGATTTTGACATATCCAAATCCTCATCCTTTCGTGAAATTATTATTTGTAGCTTGTCAAATTTATTGTTGGTTATGAATTATGTATGTTTTTTTCTTCTCCCGGAGTATGATATTCAATACATTGCTTATTGCTCCTTTAATTTCTTATAGGTGACTGCTCAAGACGTGTCAACAATGCTTCGATGTGGACAGAAGACCATCATCTTCCTCATAAACAATGGTGGATACACCATTGAAGTCGAGATCCATGATGGTCCTTACAATGTGATTAAGAACTGGAACTACACTGGCTTGGTTGATGCCATCCACAATGGTGAAGGCAAGTGCTGGACAGCCAAGGTGAGCTTGTGAACTAAGTTCATTTGCTTCAATGCATAAATGTTTTAGTAGTAAAAAACAAGCATCCGACGCCGTTTTGCTGAACTTGCCCTTTCAGGTATTCTGCGAGGAAGATCTGGTTGAAGCAATTGAGACTGCAACAGGATCAAAGAAGGATAGCTTGTGCTTCATTGAGGTTATTGCTCACAAGGATGATACTAGTAAAGAACTTTTGGAATGGGGTTCTAGGGTCTCTGCTGCCAATAGCCGTCCTCCGAACCCTCAGTAGACTTTTGCCACAATGGCAATATGTGATGATGCTATGCTTCTTAGTTACACGTTGTCGGGTTTTTGGTTTATTGTTTCCTAGTACTGGAGTTTGTGATCTTGATTTGCACTCCGATTTCCTTGTATCCAAAGCTCATTTCCCTTTAATTTCATCTTTCTGATAAGTTTGATTTCGTTATCATCTTTCTCGTCTCTTTGTGACTGCCTTGACACCTTAAAGAGAGAACAATAGGCATGAAATGACATAACTGAACATGTCCCGTACTTACCTTTAAGAAACTGTAGAGTGTGGCCATATACATTGTCCGCTACTGCTGCAAAAATCCTCCCTAATGCAGGTGATGGTGTTACTTGTTAGGTCCAAAGACCAATCCCTTGATTGTCACCAGTGGTGGGTCTCACTAGAGACGTGCTAAGGAGCAATCAGCGCAGCAGAGGTGGAGCTATTCGAAAGGGACTCTTCTTTTAAGATGGATTGAAACTTGAAAAGGGCTTCTGAGAGTATATCACATGTATTTATTCTTGACAGGCCTTTTTGGCCTGTCAAGATTGAATTTTCTTTCATATTAAAGAGTTAAAGATGACGACAGGTTCTTTTGCAATTTTGTTAGTAAACTTGGTCAAGTTATATCAACTGTACAAGTGAAATATCTAGGGCAAACATGCGTTCTTTTGATAGCCACCTTGGCTGCAAGCAGGGGCGGACATAGGGGGAGCTTGACACCCCCGAATTTTCGAATTTTTTAATTTTAATCTTTGATTTTTCAAATTTTTTTATAACAGTTATGCATTTAGCCTCTCCAAAAATAAAATACTTGATCTCTACTAATTTTATAGTTTTTATGACGAAACCCTAGTTAAAATTTTGTAGTTCCACCCTTGGCTGCAAGTGCTGCAAAAATCTAATGCAAGGTGTGGAAGGGACCTAAGAAAGGTTCATTATTCCAATCCTATTGACTGCTCGGGGAAGACTTGTGAAAGAGATGGCGGTCCTAGGCTAATTGTGAGTATCTGAGTTCTGAGGTGAGAGTGCCATTCAATCCGAGGAATGCAAAATATCCCCCGACAATTTGCCTGGTGACGGTGGAAATCTGGTCCACCTGGGGGGCAGTTGAAAACTACTTGGAAAGTGATAGCTGAAAGCTTGTTCTGGCATGCTCCTTGGCTATTACGGTTCGAACTTCAGATTGCCACTACGATTCAAATTTTGGGTATTCAGAGTATGGATTCATCTGTTTTTTCTTAGATAAAAACTTGGGATTTAATCTGCACGCATGAAAGCTGGTAGGGGACACCATCTGGCTGGAAAAGGATAGAAGAAAATGCCTATCGTGTTTTTTTTTCCGATCTTCCAAAACCCAAGATGTGTAATTGATATAGAAAGCATTGTACTTGCCAGATTTTTTTAATGGGTTTGAAGATTTTTAGATGTTTAAAAATATATTTGTGAATGTGATATCAGTTTCGATTTTGAAAAAATAAAAAAAATAATTTTAAATAAAAAAATAAAATTTCAAATTTTCAGAAAACACCGATTGAACCGTATTTTAAATACAATCTGAATCAGTATTTATATATATAAAAAAACAATAAACACAAATCCTTTGGGGGGGGGGGGGGTATTTTCTGTTCTCCGGCAAAGTAAGGGAACAATTCTTTCAATTTCAGGGTGTCGCCCAATAACCGGATCAATGCGTCCTTCACTTGCACGGGCAGTAAGATCCACACAGAATTGGGCCAATGCAGTTTGCCTCAAAGATTATTTAACCTTAATATGGGATTAGAAAGCAAATAATCTTGTTTAAGTGACTTATATGATCAAAATCTTGGGCACGAATTAAGGTGGAATTGTTACCAGACAACTTTCTTTAGATTTTGTACAACCACGAAATATAGTGCAAAAGCATTTTGATATCTAGTTGTTGGAATCCATTCTTCTACTTTGTTTTTCTGATAGCAATAACCAAAGTAATTTAGAAAATAGTTATTAAACCCGGTCCAGAAGTTGATCCGGCCAAGGAGCCTGATCCTGAGTTTCATGGGTCAACCTAGAAAAATTTTAAAAAATATATTTAAAGTTTTAATATTTCATATAAAAAAATAAAATAAAAATCCATGTGAATATAAGCTATACATATTGTAAATAATGAAATTTAAAAGAATATTTTAAATTTTTTTTATCCCACATTGAAAAAACATAATCTTTTTTCTTGTGAACATAGAGTATATATATTAAAAGGCTTCAAATCCCACATTGAAAAGATATCATGTTATCATTTTAAGTAGAAGTGTTTAAACCAAAAAAAGGTTATTTATTTAAACCAAGTTGAAGTATTTAAACCAAAAAGTTTTTTATCCCACATTGAAAAAACACAACTTTTTTCTTGTGAACATAGAGTATATATACGAAAGGATTTCAAATCTCACATTAAAAAAATAATTTTTTTCTTGGAAACATAGAATATATATATTAAAAGGTTTTAAATTCTATATTGAGAAAACATAACTTTTTTCTTGTGAACATAGAGTATATATACGAAATGGTTTTAAATCCCACATTGAAAAAATAATTTTTTTCTTGGAAATATAGAGTATATATACTAAAGGGTTTCAAATCCCACATTGAAAAAATAAAATACTTTTCTTATATTTTTATAGTGAACTTTAAAAAGTGTTAATAGCCAACTAAAAAAATATGAAAAAAGAGGAGAAGAAAAACCACATTTGAAAACCAAAAAAAAAAAAAAAAATACTGGGTCTCGCTCGGGTTATGGATCGACCTGCCGGGTCGCCAGGGTTTGGTCGGGTCGTTGCACCGCCTGGTCTTTTGACAAATCCGGACAGGTCCAACAACCGGGTCCTAGATCGACCCGCCGAGCCGGTCCAGGTTTAATAACTATGATTTAGAACATCAAAGCAACGGATTACTACAATTTTGATTGTAACAAATATATAAAATAACATTAAATTCTAAGAACAATGTTGTTTGTTCTTATTTTGATATGTAATGAATGTTTTGTAAGAGAAAATAGTTTTATGTATGTATGTATGTATGTATGTTGAGAATGAAGAAATTATAAATCATTTACATGGATAGTTCAAGAAGTATTTATAATTTATGAATTTTGTTCTCTTGCTTGAAGAGGAGATTAAAGGGTCATTTCATTCTAATAACATTAATGAGAGATAAATACCCTTTATACATATATTAATGAGAGATAAATATTAATAGAAACAAATATCATTGAGACATGCATTAAAAAGATATAAATGTGGTAGGTTATGAGAAATTCTTGTATACCTTGTAGGTGAAATATAAACTTGCTGAGAAACTCTTATATTATATGCAATAAGCTAAGGAATACCCAACTTCTCATAGTTATGGTGCTTAAAGTCTCTTAGCACTTTGGATTTAAGCTAAAAAGCCTAATTTAATATTTTTTTTTTTAAGAAATTAGGTGTTAGACTCAAACCACAAGCCTATACCCAAACAATGCCAAGATTGGACCCAATCCGTAATGCATGGGCTCAAAGGATGCTAGGGCATATGCTAAGCAATGCTCGAGGCTAGGCCCAGGCTACAACACCTGGACCCAAGGGGTGTGAGGTTGATTAGCTGATTGGCCTAACACTATTAACAGTTGTTTGGTTCTGAATAAAATTGAGTTTGGTGAAGTGGGTCCCACATAAATTTAAGTTGAAAACGCAGTTAATTACACAACAGTATGAGTGTGTTTAGTATTGCGGTAGCTGTTGTGGTTGTGGTTTGAAAAAAGTTGTTTTATAAAAAGTATTTTTAGTTGAGGTTGGTTTGAAAAAATAGGTGTTTGGTTAAAACTGTGGTTGAAATTGAGGTTGAAGAAAAAGTAGTTTAATGTGTTTGGTTAAGAATATTTTTGAAATTGAGGTTATAAAATAATTTTTTTAAAAATATATTAATATTGATGGTTTTAAATTTAAATATTATGGATTTAAATATTGCTATTACATCATGAAATAAATCATATTTTATATAAAATATTTTTTTATTATTCCATTGAACTATCTACAATTCCATCACGTCTGAAATACATCCGACAATTTTCTTGGTTTCTTTAACACGCAACAACATAACTTGTAAAATATAATCAGGAACAAATTAGAATTGTGATCAAATTCTGCAAATACTACGTCATCAAGCGAATAAAACACAATTAAAAATAAAAAATATAATTTTTTTATTTTACTGGGTTGGACCCGGTTCAATGCATTTTGCGCGTTGGACCGGACCCGGTCCGGCCGGAATAGTGGAGCTATGCTCCACTGTTCAGTGAACAGTGTAGCATGGTTGAATTTCTTAGGCGTGCAAGAAAGCAACAGTTTTCTGCTTTCCATCTCCCTGCGTTTCGCACGCAATTTATTATGGGACCCATGCACAATAAGTAGCTTTTTTTTCTTAACCAAACGTTTACTTAGTCCGTTTTTGAAGAAACGCAAACTCTAACGCGTAGCCAAACAGATTCTATATACATGCTTTTTTAGTTGGGGTTCTTAAATTTTCTTAGAGGCCGTTTGTTTGCGTGGTTGCTTCTACGTTTAAAGCAACCACAGCAAACATTATATTTGGTTACGTAAAAAACGCAATTTATTTGTGGTGGGACCTATGATAATTCACGTTTTTGCCGCAATTTTGGCGAAGCAGCTCCTGACTGCTTTTCTCCATCAGCGTTTCAGGCAACAGTGCAATTCACTTGCACTGTTCACGTGAACAGTGCAAGTGAATTGCACTGTTAACTCAAAACAATGAACAGTGCAATTCACTTGCATTGTTCGTGTGAACAATTAGTTTTTTTTTCAGTGTGTTTACACGTGAACAGTGCAAGTGAATTGAACTGTTCACTCAAAATAATGAACAATGCAATTCACTTGCACTGTTCGCATGAACATTTTTTTTTTTCAGTGTGTTTATTTTTTGTACAATTTTTTTTTAAAAAAACTAGTTTAGAGTGAATTAAATTCACTCGCACTGTCATGTAAATAATATTTTTTTTCCCAAAAAACTAGTGTAGAGTGAATTAAATTCACTCGCACTGTAATATCAAATCAATTTAATTCTTGATAATATTTTATCTAATTTTATTGCACGCTCAAAAAATTATGAAAACTGTTGTTCTTGCCGGATGAATTTTGTATGTAATGGAATTGTAGATTGTTTAATGGAATAATAAAAAATATTTTATATAAAGTATTATTTATTTCATGATGTAATAGCAATAGTGAAATTTATAATATTTAAATTAAAAACATCAATATTAATATATATATTTTTAAATTATTTTATAACCTCAATTTTAAAAATATTATTAACCAAATACATTAAATTACTTTTTGTTTAATCTCAATTTCAACCACAATTTTAATCAAACATCTATTTTTTCAAAACAACTTCAATCAAAAGTAATTTTTAATAGTAATGCCGCAAGACTTGCTGTATATCTTTATTTTTTGTGCACGTGACAGTACTCTTCCCCTCCTCAATAGTGGAGCCACTGCTTACTTATTTTCTCACCCTAAACGAGCAAGCTCTAATGTCTGCCCAGGGTTACCCTAAAAATCCCTGCCCTGCTCGTTTCCTTCCGTTTGTAAAGAAAGGCAAAAAATGAAGAAACCAGATTTGATCAATAGAGAAATTAGAGCAACCATCTACACAGTATTCTCCGAACTCTTCACAACACAAGCCTGCATAAAAAGTAAAGCGGGCAATAAAAAAAAGTGTTGTAATTTATGTGGTTGTTTGTAAAATTTAATGTTAATGAAATGTAAATTAATGTAATTAAAAATTAAAAAATAATTACATGTTTTTTTTAGTAATATCATTACTTAAATCAATTTAACTATAATTTTATTCAAACATCTCATACATGTTTTTACTGTTCATAAATATTAATTATAATTTTTACCAAATAAATATCTAAATCCAACTAACCATAAACTAAGACAAAACCTCAAACGCCATGATTGACGCTAGAGATCCGAAGTTTATGGAGGCAGTGTAGATAATAAAATCATCCACCTTACAGTACAACACAGAATACAGGTTTTCAACTGACGAGAATGTGATCCTGACTCATACACCTCCATAAATTCTCATTTTTCGTCAAGCAAGATTGTAACCAAAGTCCATTGGGGATATATCTTGCAAATTGCTTTGAAAATTTTATGGCAAGGGGTTATATTTACCTTTTCTTGTGTTTCCTAGTGTAGATTCTTGACATGACCTGGGAAACAGGAGAGCTTAAAACTATCATTTGCGAGCAGGTAAAGAGATGGTCCAGAAAACAGCGGTTGAAAAGATGAAATACAGCCAAGGTTCTCTTTCTGGTCATTATCATAAAAATTAGGCCGAAGATTCGATACATTGAAAATACTCCAGTCTTCCCTGAAACTCCCTTACCTTGAAGCGGCAAAGTAAAACTATAGGTAGCTAGCTGCTGCTGCTGCTGGCTTAGTGCTAGAATTTCAAAATCATTTCCTTCGAAGAAGTCAAAATTGACATTCTAATCCACAAGCAGAGTTGTGTTCAGGTCTTCTGCGATGCAAAGCGTTCAAGAATACAAAGGATCGTGTCCTGACCACAATCTCAACGAAGCTGTATCATGCTCTGCTAAATTGACATTTCGCACAAGAGTAAAACGTTAAAACCTTGTTGGTAAGAGCAAAGGTGGCAAAGGCAAATGCAGCAGACACCAAATATAGATATAGATTGAGGGAAAAAAAGGAGAGAAAAGGTTAGCATCCGTCTCCGAGTTTCCCAAATTCCCTAGTTAAAATTAACAATAAGGATTTAAAGCTGATTGTGTTGCTTTAGGGAGTAAAGACTGCCGTCCCAATCATAAACTTCTACGGCACTGTACAGCTCCATGATGGAAAACACAAACTGCGAAGAAAGCTGTATTTGGTCCCCTATAGCAAAAAGAGTTTCATGTCCTCTTGTAAGTCATCTTTTGCGCCAGAAATGAGAAGTTGAAGCACACCAAAATTTTTATTGATGCATGATCTATGGATACCTAGGTATTACTTCAATTATGTTTTGGTGCAAGCACTAAACGGCCATTCTCAAGAAGGGCATGGGGAAAGGGGGCTTGACAAATGCTAATATGTGATTTCAGCCTGGGTATATTAGGGTGTGCACTTCTACATCGGTGGCATCGCAACTCCATTGACAACCGGCAATCTTCATCTTTTATTGTTGCTTTCCCGTGATTCTTGATTTCTTCAATCACATCCACTGAATCTCGAAAAAAGGCAGTATTAAAAGAGTTCCAGTGCTTCTTGTTCTTGAGATGATTGGAATTGAAATCCTGGCTAATCACATGCAAGTGTAATTGTCTCATTGAAGGGACCTGCAAGGAGAGACAGTTCAAGCAAGTTAAAAACCCCCCCTCCTTTTGTAGTTTACAGTTTCAATATCTAAAGCAGTAATGGAGTTGGGTAGAAAATGAGAATTAGAGTTGAAAAAAAACATAAATAAGGTGAAAGGTGAAAATATTTCGCAAGAATATGAAAGATATAAAACAGCCCCAGATTCAGAATGATGTTTCATCTCTTAATTGTTGCCACATACAGCTCTGTTATTATGTAGTTTTGTCACACTTTTTTATGAATAACATCATCTCTTTTTCCACAATCACATCCTCAGTTCCAACCTCTATTCCTATGTCAAATTATTGTACCTGGCTCCTGTAAATAGAGATAACATCAGCTAACTACCCCATTTGGTCCGTGTTTTATTGCCATTCTGCAACTTATGGCCCTCAATATAAATTCTGTCAGACCGTAAGAAAACCCATCAACTTTTCCGAGACAATTTCAGTCTGGCTCCGAGAGTTGCCTTATCTGACTCAATAAAGTCTATGACTGTATAAGCAGAGACCACGGCAGAAAAAGAACAAAGTTAACAAACAACTTCTGAGCTTAAGCATTCATTGCATACCGAGTGGTATCCAAGGCGGAAGACCATTGATGAATCTTCATGCAAGAATTTCTCAGCCCATTTCAAACCCACAGCATGCATTGTCATTAACAACTGAAGGTGTTCTTGATGCACATCTGCAAGACAATCAAGACCTTCATGTCGTGCCAAAACTAGGAGATGCTTGCATGCCTGAGAAAATTAATGGCAATTTTACTAAATAATCATTCACCTTAAAAGAATAGAGAAAGGAGCTAACATTAAAAGGCTTACCTTTGGATAAAGGTCATTTAATACAACAACATCATCTAAAACCTCCAGCAACTTGTCCTTGTGCTTCTCAGGATGCATGGCGATGTGGTAAAGAGCTTGTGCCCATGAGCCCCAACTCTTTGATGTCGGTACTTCTAACTTACTTTTGTCTCCAGTTACCTTTCCATATGTGGAACTAGGAGCAGAAATATTAGCTACAGTTTCATCGTGAGTCCCCTTGCATTTTTTGCTTCTCTCATATACACAGTCATCATCTCTCTTAATCTTTTGATCACTGTTTGTTAAATGATTCCTGGGACCATGAGAGGGATCTTTCAAATCTGAAGGTGACGATTCAAGTTTTTCACTGATTCTCCTTGGTAATTTTGAACGGGATCTCACAATAGACAGAAATCCAGTAAAAAGTGATGTGTAAGCTTCACGCAGAATGCTGCAACCTTTAGTGTAGTCATTATTCAGAGAATTAGGTCTTTG
>Ga0307507_10010640_pt1 | contig 11829 bp, 14 predicted proteins | sample 7_EM_MG_FD_207223 | JGI IMG/M metagenome (GOLD analysis project Ga0307507, IMG submission 207223) | Populus trichocarpa ectomycorrhiza microbial communities from riparian zone in the Pacific Northwest, United States - 7_EM | ecosystem: Host-associated > Plants > Roots > Unclassified | place...
AGTCTTGAAAAGTCAAATCACATTCAAAAACATGAAGTTCATCTTAACCGTCATGCTCCTCCTCCTCGCCCCACTCGCCCCACTTGCAGTCTCTGCCGCCACTATCCAAACGTGCGGTGGTTGCACTTCCGCAAAGCTAAATTGTGCCTCTGGATGGACTGCGCGTCAGTCGTTCTCGCAAGGCAAGCCGTGCTGGAAGTGCTGCAAGAATTAAGTTGGTATGGAATGTCCCCCCGTCTTCTCTTTTTTTTTTTTGGGTGTGTATGTTAACGTTTTGGTTAATAGATCCGAATATTCAACGTTGAACTCGCTAGGCGAGATGGATGTCTAATTTCTTGTTTGGCGTGTGAGTGTCGGTGGGACGGAGATGTCGATGTCGACTCTGTGTGAACATTTGTAAATGAACGAATATAGCTGTTTTGATGGTGTTTTTAGCTGGGCTGAACTTGAGGGTATATGTGCGAAGACGGTTGTCTTAGATCGCAGCGGGTAAAGGTGTGAGATTGAGTGCGACGAGAGGGATTATTGAGTCCTTGCTGCTAGTAATTATTCAAGTTAAATGATTCAATAACGTTGCTTACATGGTATAAGGACCTCTCAAGCTATCCCGATATTCTTCCCTTTTTCTTGAGTTGCTGAAAGATAACGAGTTTGGCAGGCGTGGATGCCCATCGTATCGATGGTGCCATCATCGCACAACATCAACGCACCCCAAGCCTGCTCAGCCTCCTCCCCAGAAAATGCGCATGCTCAACCGAGGGGATTTAACGTTGGCCCAGGTTCTCAACCAACTTGCTTTTAATTCAACGAACTGATAATGAGGGGCCATGACTCACTACACGCTCCTGTGGGCAACTATGAAGGCGACGACTCAGAATGATCGATCATCGGTGTACCAAAAATTGAAACATAAGTTGGAGTCAGTAGTTGATATTTAAGTTGCGTAAGGACGACAAGCGCTCGGGTTGATGTTCGTTCGCATGAGAGCGTAAGCAACAAGTGGTAGTAAAGGCATGCCTGGGGGATTTGGTCACGGTGACGACCCGGAACCTGAATAGGTGTGTGACATATCGCGCGCAGAAAAGGGGAGTCCAATTTCTTATACGGTGGAAGATCCATGGGACCGAAGAACTAGTCGACGAGGCAAGCTTTGGCCTAGATTTTAGAATGGGATCTCATTCGTAATGAGACATAGAAGATCTGGAGGCTATGGGCGAACACCAATGACAGTCAAATGCACATTTAGAGCGAAAAGTCATATACCAGTTATTCCACATCCCCTAATCGTCCCCGACCCTCCCTATCATTCCTGCAATCCTGCCATCGTCTCCCTTACCATCTTGATGACCGTTCATAACCACAATCGTCGTCGTCGTCGCTGACCTCGTGACCCTCGTCTTACAAAGCGCAGCTTTCACGTGTAGCGCGTTGAATGATTGGACAAGTTTTTTGGAGAGTAAACTATGCGTCCATCTTGATCTTGAATAGAATAGCGCCTCCGAAAACCTCGTTGAGCAATTTTATTTTCGAAATAAACTCGAGGACTCCTCTAAAAACAGTGGATCGACAACACACTGATTCGTCTCCAGCAACGCCTGACAGCTTTATCCTAAAACCAATCCAGGGGGGATGATGCCATCCTGGGCCCGCAAGAATGCAGAACAGCAGATCAGATAAATATATTCCAAGTCGAAAATGAGTAGTAGTAAAGGTAAATATTTAAAATGGTTGGTCAATGTTCGCGGTATTGACTCGTCGCTGCCACAATTCAAAACAACGCAAGCTTCTGGGGTGGCAAGCATCCACTTTCCGGATCTCGTAACTGATTCTACTTCCAAATAAATTCCATCAATAACAGTTTCACGGTCGTCGAAACCCTCTGCAGTAAAAAAAGAAAATTAAGAAAAATAAATTTTGCTGCAGGTTATCAGGTCGCGTTGGATCAACAAAATTCAGTCCAACCTAAAAAATAGATCGGGTCAGAAATAAAGTTGTAGGATGCATGTAGTCACCAGAATAAAGAACTAGAAAAAATGGAACAGCGGATCAGTAAGATCGAACAGTTCAAGCAATGATAGTGAAGGTGAAGACATAATACTTACAGGCCAGTTTTCCAGAAGAGTTTGTTGCCAGGTAGCATGGCCATTCTATAGTAGACGATTTCAGCAGGACAAAGACAAGAGAGATCAATAAATACCATAGACACTGAACATGTCTTCCAACTGCTCCATCCTGGAAATACCATCTGTGTAGAAAATTTCCCCCTTTTTCATTGGAAGCCATGAGGTATCTATGCTGCTCAAATCTAGTAGACCACCTTTAAGAACAACTTGGATCAGATAACATTGTCGCTCACCCCAATCTTTCGTTGCTTTGAGTTTCTTTGTGAAGGTTGAAGGCTATATTTCTGTCATTTCAATCCAGGTAAGGTGCTATTCAATGACTTACTTTCAACTGCGCTGGAAGTATTGTGGATAGGGCTTCATTTATCTTGTGCACATGCATCTCTTTCGCCTTTTCCCATCCCTCTCTCACCTCAGCAAGCTCACACATGTGTGTTAGGTTTGCTTCTTCAAATTCTTTCTTGATCTGTGCCGACAGCACTTCCCTCAGCTCTCGTGTCTGGATCTCATTCGGATCCTCGTTGTCAGCTGAACCTAAGTAAAATCTCCATTATAACCAAGTCCTGGGGTTTCATTCATCCTCACCATTTGTTGTTCCCCATTGATATGTAATTGCTATAGGTTGGTCTTCTATAAATCCTGGGAAAGTATCAGAGAGAAGGGTGAGCACATCACTGTCATTCATGGCAGAGTTGCTGGCCTCATCCTCAAAGAGTTGAGCATTGTGGCCCGATACGTCTTCAGATTTGATGATGTGGTTCTTCAAAGAAGACACAGTGTGAGGCGGGGGCACAGAAAGAGTGTTGACATGGCCCAAAGAGGGATTGTTCTCGCCAAAAGATGTTTTTGAGACAGTCTCACTATCATCATTGTAAATGCAATAGTACACTGGAAATTCATAAGGTTGCTTTTCAAGCAAAATGTGATAGAGCTGCACCAAAATGTTGCTCATAATCCCATTGAAATAATTCTTGTGATTCCACTGCGCTTGAGACCTGGGACCTCTTCTCTGCAACATGTGTATCAACAATTAGTGCCATTGGATCTACATCAGATGGACCTGATCCAGGTGTCCCTTGAAATGAGAGGTGGGTAGAATCATCCACAGCTGTGTTATCCAAGAGTGACTGGTATAAAGCACACCTTTGGAATTCTAAACCCTCAATCTTGCAAAGACACCTCATCAGAGAGGCAGCGGTTTGAGGCGGTCTCACTGATGTTGATGCGATCCTGCTGATAAAGGGGTCATTAGAGTAGATAGGGTGGTTTGACTCAAGTGGACCATCTTTCGTGTATAATCGATAGAATACTGTGCAGGTGAGTTGATACCAAAGACAAATATAATCTAATGGAGGAGAAAGAAAGGCACACTGTAATGAGCTCCCAGTTTTACTTCAGGAATCTACCATGATTGTCAAGACACAACACTGCATTAAATGGGTAGTGGTGTCCACTCACTGGCTTAGTTCCACCCCTACCATCCTCAGACATAGAGGGTTTTCCATTGCCAGGTCTTGTTTCATCAGTGGGCATCGCATGGTGGGTAAGATTAGAGAATTGCAGTTCCACACAACGGAATACAGATGGACTGTGATAAGGATCGGCGCTTAGGGCATTACAGAAACTGGCTCATGTGTGGTGTGTGGAGGTGGCTTATGTACATATATAGACATAAGCTTATGTACAAATAGTGTTTCCATGGCTCAGCTTAGCTCAGCTTTGGCTCGGCTCCCACCAGCTCCCTGCATCCAGGGCTTAGGCTCCAAGCTGAGCTGTATTTAGACCAGCTAGCTCAGGGTGGCTTTGGTTCGGCTACAGCTAAGCTGATGGCTCATGTCCTATTTTGGAAAGGTATGTAAAATAGAATTCATATGTTGTCCACAATAAGTAGGGACTGAATAAATGCATTTATGTCCTCTGGAACTGTTACCTCCTCAGTCATAGACAATTCCAATGTCTGTAACTCTGATTCTTTACTTGTTCCACAGGTGAAATCAAGGCCCATCCTCGATTGATGGCGAATTTGAGCATCTGTAAAGCTTCCATCAGTTCAGCATTGATGCGATTACGACGAGGTGACATTGTCTCTTTTGCCGAAGAAAAGACACGTTCAGATGGGACTGCTGAGCCTTGGATGGGTAGGAAATCTAAAGCTGCAGCAAACAATGTAGGGAAACATAGCTGATTTTCCTGAAAGAACATGAGCCGTGAATGTGACAGGGTACAGGACTTGCCTGCCAGTACTAGATGCTACTCTTACCAGTCTGTGCATCTAGAAGATATGCCTCCACTTCATCCTCCAGGTTGCGCTCTGAAGCAGATGGTTGAATGAACCCAAGCACTTCATCAGGTGATGCCATAAACACCAAGCACGAGTGATCTCGCCACCGCTGAGAAGGTGTGTTTTGGGGATCTTGAGCTGCAGGCTGGGGAGTAGTGTGCAAAGTGTGAGTATGTGCATTATGGTATGGTCACATCTATCAAAGTCAATTGTGAGGTATATGGTTGTTGACAATCACTTACCTCATGAATAAACAATTCTTTTGCCCATTGGACTTTTCCAGGTGCAGTTTGAGTATAATGCTGCAACTTCATTGATGGAGTGAGTACTTGATTTGATATTCATAAGTACAAATATTGCAAGGGTTCAAACTGACTGAACTTACTCATTGCCATGACATATGCAGGAACTAAATTCACCTGCTCACAATAAATGTCAAGCTTGTTAAGGCCTTGTTGGATTATCGCATGTGTCTCAGGGTCTTCCTCCTGCTTCTCAATCCACTTCTGAACCATCACCTCGAATGAGGGGATTGTGTCGCAGAGGGTAGGTGTCTTCTCTGATGATAAGCACTGTTGAAATGCCTAGTCGGAAAACATTATGTAATGCAAAGCTCCGAATATCTATTGTAAAATCAACTTACCAAAAGAATTTTGCTAACTAGTGCAAGGTCGTCCCACTCTGAATCACTAAGCTCATATTTACAAAGGTCGTTGAACTCAGCAGTACTTAGAAATTTTGTGATGGCCTAAAATAGATTAATTTGAAAAAAAATCATCAGAAAAGATTAAAGACAAACCGCTTCGAGTTTGAGTGCACGTTCAATCATCAGTAGGGTTGAAGACCAACATGTATCAATGTCATGAAGAAGCTGGAGCTCCTTCTAGTGCATGGTCTTCACAATCTCATTGAAGTACTGGTGCCATAGTGATGATGACTGAATCTGAAAAAATGAATAAAAAATGTCCCATAACTTCCAAATCATGCACAAACATACCACATTGACAAGAGCATGAACATTTGCAACAGGATTAGAATCAGAAAATACATCTCTATGTTCCATAATTGATGCAAGCACTGCCTTGCATGCAAGATTCACAATATGAGGAAAACAACTTTTGTTATTAATGAACACCAACCCATACTTTGAAAGATGATATGCTCACCAGATCCTGCATTTCACAGCATCAAAAGGAATGTGGAGTGCACAGAGCTCTGCAGCAAGCATGGTCATAAATGTGTCATTGTTTGATGCATTGTCAAGTATGACCCAGCCAATCTGAAAATTTGAATGAGCATAAATTTCATAGACGACAATACTTCCTGTACCTTAGAAGTAATTTTGATTCATTCGAGGACATGAAGAAATGCCTGAGCAAGGTGTTCTCCAGTATGGTGACCTGGGCAGTGCTGAAACCCAATTGAGTCTGATTGAAGCTTGAGAATGTGCTGGGGTCCCTGGGGTGTTTGGACTGTTGTTGTCTCAATCCAGTGGGCTGTGACTGCCATGAAAGGCATGAGGTTCGTGTCAGACCACATATCTGATGTGAGGGAAATTTTTCTGAGAGAATTCTGCAATCATTATCAGCAAAAAAACATCTTCGAAATAAAAACCATTTTCAAACCTTCATTTCCTTCTCAAGGTCATCCAGGTGGTCCTCCCAAAACTCAATGATCCGAGTGCAAATGGTCAAGTGGTGGGGTATATCTGAGTCATGTAGCTCTTCTTGAAGCATGAGAAAGATTTGGCAGAGTTGCGGATTTTTGATTACATTCAGAGACTAGATTAATTTTAGTTCAGAAGTACAATAAGCTCAAAACTTACTTGGTCATCTGCTACAATCCATTCCACAAGAGCATTGACGAAAGCCTCCTTCGAATATGCCTGAGGTTGAGGGGTGTTGCTGTTGGAACTGGTTTGTTGTCCCTGTTGAGATCCTTGCCGAAGTCGATGTTGTGTTACCTGGTACTTGACGGCAGCGGCAGTAATTGGCACCTCCAATTTATCACATCCTTTGACCCAGGCACTGATATGGTAATCAGCAAGGTGTTTGCGAAGGGCGCTTGTGCCTGTAGTAGAGGCGAATGAGATCTCATTTACACTTGAATTGATTGCATGTTGTTGTCTTCAATCATGAGATACATACGAGATAATTTAGATCAAAATAACTTACCGGCAAAACAGGCAACATCGACAGCCCCCATCATTTAGCATGAAAAATGGCCAGATATCATTTGCCCTGTTGCCATTCCAGTTTCTGGCTGGTGTGCGTTGGGGCCTACTATGACAACCAGCCCTTGGAGATCCATGGGGCCGATCAATTGGCCTGGGGCTATTGCACTGTGAAGAAGACAGACTTGGTGCAGGGAATGATTCAGCACTGAGTGGAGAACTTGGTGTCTCAGGTGGATGCTCTTGAATAAAGAAGTCAGTATATTTTATGTATGTAGGTGGAGGGGGGTGAATTACTGTTGGCAGGGGCAGCTGGTGCATTTGAGAAAGGATCATTGTCGTTCAGTGGTGTGGTTGATGGTGTAACATCTATTTCACAAGATATTTGTGAGGCGTCGCATGGTGACTCAAACGTGTTCACCTGGCTGTATACCATTAGTGTTGATAGCTGACACCACTGGACTAGCTTCTGGAATTGCTGGAAGATGAACATCATGGTCCCCACTGGTAGTACCAGTGGGTGTTGGTTGATTCCGGTCCTCAGTTGGTAAAGAGGGCAGTTCAGCCTGACGTTGGCGATGGCAAGGTTGTGAAGTCTCAGTTGTTGGGGCAGTCCCTGTTGGAGCATCAGCCAGCATGGTCCTTTGGCCAGTTCTTCATGTCGTTTGCCTCTTTTCAGCAGCTTGAGGTGCATCGATGGTATTTGCTAATAGAAATGGAGTGAGAAATGAGAATTTGAGAAGATATAAAAAAAGCAACATGTACAATTGACAAGTTGGAATGTTGTTTCAATTGCACCATTTGGCAGTAAAGTCGTAGTGTTTTCGGAATGATGAGGCATGTTGTACAATGATCTTTTCAGAACGAAAACTAGTGGGTTTATATAGAAATTAAGACAACATACTGCCGAAAATTTTCCCTGTCGTGTAGCAGTGAAAGACAATGACACATGTTCAACTGTTGAACAAATCTGGCAAAGAAAGTGATTCAGTGAGATGAGGGGGGCATGTGGTTGCAATAAATGCTGCTGTGTTGGAGTGTTGAAAATATAAACTGAATTAAACACATTTTCAACTCACCGAGGCTTGTAGAGAAAGACATCACCAGTCTATTACCCATGTTCATTGTGTTACATGGCGATCAATGTTCCCCTTCAAATGAATGGATAGCATAAGTCAGTTTGTCACTAACACTATTTATTGTCTTGAATTGTTAACTCACTGATGCTGACATCTTGGACAATGCCTAAGCAGTACCATGCTTGGATCTTGCTCATGATGTCAAGTAAGCAAAAAGGAATGTCAAAATTTATGACACATGAGCATGGTGAGGCAGAGCACATTGAGGTGGTTATGGTTGAAGTTTGGCATGCGGTTGTGGCAGGCTGCAGCATGTTGATATCAACAAAGAACAAGGTTCAGTGTTTGGTGACGTCTTCACAATGGGGCAGTGCATGTACCCATTTGGATTGTAAGTAAAACATGAAGGAATGCCGCATTGTGGCTATGAGTTCTGTGTTCAGAGTCCTAGTAACCATTCAAATACTAGCTAGTAGCCAAGCACACCGTGTGTGTCATCTACAGGTAAAAGTTCATCGAGTCCCGGTCATCCACCCATAGTCGAGCCCACTCCAGGCATAGTCTGTATAGATAAACTGTGTGAAGAGACCAATCAGCCTTGGGTCACAGGGAGAAGGAAGAAAAATCATACCTTCCATGTTGTGTACCATGGCATATTCCCATAATAATAATGACTTGGAATCCGAACATCCGAAAATCCCTTGGCCTTTGCAGGACTAAACACAGGGTACAGCGCCATTATGCTCCCCCAATCCAAGATGAACTGTCTTTGCGAGTAAAGCACGTACAGGGTATTGCAGAAGTCAATATCAGCAGCAACTGTTTTGGAGGCAAAGGTAAAGTCGTCGGCTGGTGTGGTGCAGGATTTGAGGTAGTTGGAGGGCTTGCCTTTGAATACATCCCTCTCCACCTTGTATCTGCACAAGGTTGATATCAGGAAACAACGCCGCCTGTCCCACAGGACACTAGTGAGCACTACAAAAGGAATCTTTTTTTCGATTCAACATACCTGACCCACTCTCCAGCTTAGCTCCTCTCCAGAATTCTCCCCCAAAGGACCTCAAATCATCCATAAGCCCATCATACACACACTATCTTCACATTGTTCTTCTTCGCAAACACCCCCATTTGTCGAACCCACGCAGCAGGTCATGCTGATACCGTTTCTTGTATTGTTGAATGGCCGCCTCCAGCATCTTGCTCTGCCTCGACAGCTTGGCCCTGTAAGTGTCCTCCACCTCCTCCTCCATAAGTCATTCTATTGGATGTTCATCGATCACACTTTCCCTCATTTTGGATAAAGGCAGGGAGAGCAGTGGTGAGACTTCTTCTGGAATGACAACAAGAAGGTACCCTCAATGCCCTCTGTTGAGCCTGATGAGGAAGAAGATGGTAAGTGAAGAAGAGGTTGCTGTGCTGGGCAAGTCATGATGATATGGACTGTCGTCTTGCGTGTATGATGTGCGACACTTGATGTAGTCATCATTATCATTTACATTGTATGGTGTGGCCACTGGCAAAAGTCCCTTTTGTCAATGCCTGGTGTAGGGACCATTGTAGAAAGACAACTTACAAGTTACACTGAGTTGCAAGACCATCAATTTTGAGCTCAAAGTTTGTGTTTGCTTGGAAAGGTTCTTCCTGGACAAAGAAAGAAAAATGGAATGGAATGCGGCTCACAGCGTAAAGTTGTCATTTTCATATAGCTGCACCAAAAAACAAAAGTAAAGAGGACCACGAATACATGCAAGAAACTGGTATGCTAGGGTGGCATATTATCTCCCTGATTTAGATCTCAACTGCAGCTCAAGCCAGCTTCAAACCATTGATAACTGGCTATCAAGCCAAGCCAAGCCTCGGTGTCTGGAAAGCCAGCTGGATACCAGTGTTTGTGGGGTAAAAAAGAAAAAAAAAAGAAAAAGAAAAAGAAAAAGAAAAAAGAAAAAGGGAAGAGGAGGAAGGGAAGGCCCCAACCTTGCAAATTCAATACAGCGTGCAATCACACAAGCAAGCAACTGGTAGAACACTTCACTGAGCTGTGGCAGCTTGTCCTGTGAGTGTTTGCAAGCTGTAGGAATGCAGGATACTGGATACTCGCTTAGATTTGTGAGATCCTCAGGGTTTCTTTCCTCCTTTTCGATTTATTTTGTTTTATATAAGCTGGATACTTGGTGACATTACTCGAAAGGTACAGTTACTTAGAGCCAATTATATCTCTGATGAGATCTTGATTCTTTTGTATGTAAACTATTCCCAGCCCTCAAAGCACATCTTATGCAGCCATTTTGCATTTCGTCCTCGACAATCCACCCTTCCACAATCACAGCATCCGTTTTTGCAGTTCGAAACTTTCTGGCTTCTGGGGCAATCAGTAAGAGTGCACTTGTGGCATGTCCGACATTTTTGACGTGTTGGAGCTGGGTTTACGTTACTGATGGTACTTTGTACTCGGGTGCATGAGAGCATTTCAGTGTGTGTGTGGAAATTATTTGATGGTGGTCCAGCTACCCCCCCCATTAGGATGTTCCAACTGTGGGTCAATGTCCATAGGACCTTTGACAGTTTAATTGATATTTCAGATAATTACAGCAGGTATGACATACCAGTCTGAGATTGAGCATCTGGGGTGGATGAAAATTCAAGAAGGCCTTTTTCAACTATCAGGGATGGTTGTGTGTGTACCAGAACTTCCAGGGCCATTGTTGAATGGTGTGGGTCATGAATAAGAAGTGAGAGAGGACGATGGACATCTGCTGTAAGTGAAAGTGTCTCCTTGACATGTGAGAGTGCCTTCCACTTTGTGTAGTAGACCTTAAGTTGTTCAGTGAGCTTTAAAATAAATTTTCTTTGAGATAATTTATCAAACAAAGAGATTCATTACATACCTTATAGTAAATTTCAGCTGTTTGGTCAGAAGTAGCATTCCAAATCTTCACTGCTTCTTGCCATTTTGGTTCTCCAGAAGTTGGACTAAATGCAGAATTGCTTGTTATGAGTTGGTGAAAAAGTTGTTTTTCTGCTGTGGTGTGGATTGGTAAGACTGGCTTGCGGGTGCCTTGCATTTTGGCAAGAAACTCATATTTTTTGTCTTTTCCCACAAGTGGTACATATATTGCCATGCCACTTGAGGTCCTGACAGTATCAGGAATAGGAAGAATTCCAAGTACCTCTGTGGTTGGTGTGTAGAGATTGCCATTGACCCAGCCACTGATTTGAATTGGATCTACAAGCATGTCTTGTAGGGATATGAGGTGTTCTTGGATAGAATTGGTGATCCAAATTGAGTAATGACCCTGATAACGCTGGCCTGTTGAGGTATATGTACCAGTCTAGTTTTGAAATTAGAAATACTAACTACCTCAAAAGAAGAAATATGCACAAGAAGGTTGTGTCACAAAACAAAATCAAGGAATGATGCCTGGAGATGCCGAATTGAGGTTCCAAATTTTGGCAGACATGAACGAATCTGAGCATGAACTCCACCTTCAGTACTATTTGTACCTCAGGCACATTTATATATGGGAAGGCCACCAGCTTTCTTATCAATCCCAATTGCAGTGTATAAAGCAACACCTGGAGGATCAGATAAATATCCATTCTTGATGAGTTCCAGGACATTCTTTGCTGTTTTCCAGTTGTCTGAGTTAAACAGTGGCTTTTGTGAGTCGGGATCAACAATTGGGCCATATGTGCGGAAGACTTTTGCAACCAATGGATATAAAATATGGGGGGGAGGGATAATATGCTTGCATCGCTGACAAAGCCACTCAGATGATGAATTTTGAAGGCTTGTGTATGTTCGTGGAGGTGATTGAATGGCTCCCCAGTTGTCAATTTGAGCCCTGTCAGCACTGTCAGGAATGAATATGGCATCTCGAAGCTCTTGAGTAAATTGCTTCCGAAGCCCATGGGTTGCAGAAATCTGAAACATATGAAAGACATGCCAAGGATCCTTTAAAACATGGCTATAAATCGTGTAGTCCCAAGTTTCTGGATCAGCACCCAGAATTTCACATCCAAGAGAGAGACTAGTTGGGTCTTTGTCAGTAGAAGGATCAATGGAAGGGCCAGAGAGATCTTGAGATAACAATGGTGCAAGTGATATTGTGGATTCTCCTTCTAATTCCTCAGAGTCCCCTGATGGGGGTTCCACAGATTCAGAGTGAGGGGAAT
>Ga0307507_10010642_pt1 | contig 11829 bp, 15 predicted proteins | sample 7_EM_MG_FD_207223 | JGI IMG/M metagenome (GOLD analysis project Ga0307507, IMG submission 207223) | Populus trichocarpa ectomycorrhiza microbial communities from riparian zone in the Pacific Northwest, United States - 7_EM | ecosystem: Host-associated > Plants > Roots > Unclassified | place...
CAAAAAACGCGTAAATGAGAAGTACTTTGAGCCTTGTAATTTGCTTATATTTGGTTTCCAGAATCCGAACGATAGGCAAGTGGTTTTGCCCTAAGTACTTTCAGTCGTGGCGGAGGAACAGCGGATAAGGGTTTCTTTTGTTATTTGTTTCGATTTGTAGGCTTTGTTCTTTCCATAGCTAGCGTTGTATGAAGCTTCCTGTACCTAATAACAATGAACGCATGATAAAAAAAGAAAAAAGAAAAAAAAGAAAAAAAGAAGACAGGGGATTTGGGTTCTTCTCGCAAACATCTAAGTTCTTTCATACACTCTACTTTCAATACAAAGATCTTTATCTATCACGCTTCTAGAAACCAAGACGTCACTATCTTATATGAGGCTAGCGATCGACGTTGCTAGATAGGAGTCAACGGACTTAGCTATCGCAACACCTATCGGGCTAACACGAAGTGATCGTTAGGAAACTATCGGTTACCTGCTACAAGTATCACCATGAGAGGAGAGGATTGTAACATTTGGTTGTGTCAACCCGCAGCGCCTAACAAACAGACAAAACGGAGACCAACAACGAAAACGACATCGACCCCCTTGCGGAAAATCTGGACCTTTCATGACTAGGAGAAGGACTAGAAAGGGCCTTAACGGAAGAAAGGGCACCAAGCCCTACAACACCAGAGCCACCATGACCGAGTGGGTGAAAAACAAGAGAAGAACAAGGAAGGACAAGACGTAACACGATGCCGGCTAAAGCAGCACAAGGATGAGCGACAGCATCGGAAACAACCCCGATCCTGGACCCGGAACAGATGAGACCAATCATAGCATCCTTAAGTGGAGGAACCAGGAAGCCAAAGGCCAAGGAGCCGGAGGTCTACCGAGCAGAACAACACAAACTATGAGGATGGCTAGTCCAACTCATAGTGTACTACAAGACAGTAGGATCGCAAAACGGACATGATGAGGAAAGAATCCTCTATGCAACAAGCCTCCTAAGGGACGACGCGGGGACCAGGATCACCCCCTACGCAGAAGAAAGAATTCCCCCAACATGGGACAATTGGACAGGATTCAAAAGAGAATTACGGAGACAATTTGGCGTAATCGACGGCCAGAGAGAAGCAAGGGTCCGGCTAAGGAACATGAAACAAGGCAAATGATCGGTCACAGAATACTGGAACGAATTCCGCCTTGTGGCTAGCGGGGCCAAATTGGACGCCTCAACTGGAGGAGAACTACTTCTAGGAGGAATGATGGCAGAATTGCAGAACGACGGGGGAGCTCGTAGCGAACAATACGAGGACCTCGAAGCCCTAGCCCAATGGGCTATCAGGAAGGGGACCAAGCTGGCGACGGTCAGACATATCCAAGGACTGCCATCAAGAAAAAACACCCGACGGGAGACCACTACACCACGAAACCCAGACGGGACATATCCACCCACAAATAATGGCTATCAGAATTACAGTGACCCAAGGGAACTGGACGCGACTGGGAAGCGACCAAGATTGAATATGTTGAGAGAAGAATTCCAAGGAAGGATACGAGAACAAGTATGTCTCAAATGCGCACAGCCGGGGTACTTAGCCAGGAGCTGTACAAAAAAGGATGGACCCGAACCATTCAAGACACAAACCAAAAACTGGCCACCCACGAAGAAAACCGCCCCTTGGCAAACCAGAGCAAAGATTGGGGAAATGAAGGTCGAACAGAAACCCGAACAGTTGGGAAACGACGAGTGTTCCCAGTAAGACATGGTCCGAGGGACAGACCCGAACGAAATGTCAGCATTATGGAAAACTACTACGCCGTACTCAACTACACGGACACACTAGAAAAGGACAATGACCACATTATGGTGAAGATACAACTACACGGTGGAAAAGCGTCAGTCACTATTAACGCCATGATTGACTCAGGAGCAACAGAGGACGTCATCGACCAAGGAGTCTGCAAAAAACACGGGGTCAGAATGATCAAAGCAAAAAACCCCAGAGAGATGTACCTCGCGGACAGGAAACCAAGTGTTATGAGACCTGTAACCCATTTGACGAATGTACCTATGGACATCAGTACCCATAGGGAATTGGCAACTTTCCAAGTGGCAAATCTCCAAAACCTTGAGGTCATCCTCGGCATGCCATGGTTAAGAGAACACAATCCAACCATCGATTGGAACGATAAAAGGATCATATTCAACAGTGAACGATATACGACTTGGTGTCTCAAAGGTTCACCCATTGCCTATACGGTACCCGAGGAGAAAGCCCAGGAAGAGAATCTCATCAAGATATTTTCTAAGGTCCTGGCCAACAAAGGACGGACGGCCATAAAACCACAGCATCAGAGTTAAGACGTTATCCGCTGAGGCCAGAGTGCCTAAAAAGGGATCAGCAAGGGCAGCAGGACACAACCTGTACGCAAACGAAGGAACAGTCGTTCCTGCCAGGGGGCAAGTAATTGTTGGGACGGGGATAGCTATTGGATTACCTCACAAGACCTATGCACGAATTGCACCACGAAGCAGTCTAGCAGTCAAACACCGACTCATGACCAATGCAGGTGTGATAGACTCCGACTACAGACAAGAAGTGAAGGTGGTCCTAGCCAAACTAGGAGACCACCTGTACCGAGTGGAAAAAGGAGACCGGATCGCACAACTGATTATTGAAAAAATCGACAACCGCGAATTGCAAGAGGTAACCCAGTTGGACAATACCAACAAAGGGGATCAAGGATTCGGGAGCTCGAACACCACCATAGACCAAGAGGTCAAGGAATAAAGTGCCAAACCACCGATGGAAATCAATGAGATATCGGCAAGAGAGTTGGGACAATTCTACCCCAGAGGAGAAACAACCGGCATCCTAAGAGGGGATCAAATTGAAGATGCAATTGAGTTGGAGGCTATCAACATCAGCACTGAACTGGCGATAAAAAACAAGAAGAACAACGAAGACCAGGATGTAAGAGACATGGTCCCACAAGAATATCACCACCTGCTAGAGGCGTTCGAAAAAGGAGAAAAGACGATGTTACCACCACACCGACCAGGCATCGCTGTAGAAATCGACCTGGAAGAAGGAAAAACGGTACCCATCAAGAAAAGATACGCCCTCAGTTACCACCCACTCAAAGAGCTCCATCCATACATCAAACAAAACGACTACCGCGGGTGGATTTGAAGGGTGAAGTCAGGAAGGGTATCACCAATCATGTTTGTCAAGAAAAAGGACGGCAAACTGAAACTATGCGCCGATTACCCGGCGCTCAACGAAGTGAGCCAGAAGGATCGACACCTGTTACCGCTCATTAGTAAAGCACTGGATAGACTGGGAGGAGCCACATATTTCACCAAGTTGGATATCAAGGCTGCCTACCACAACATTCGGATCAAAGAAGGACACGAATGGAAGACAACATTTTCAACAAAACTAGAGACTTACGAATACCTAGTCCTGGCATTTGGACTATGGAACGCACCAGCGGTGTTCCAATGATGGATCAATGAGGTCCTTATGGAACACATCGACCTGTGTTGCATCGTCTACCTGGATGACGTACTCATATATTCGAATACCCTACAACAACACCGAAAAGACGTCAGCACTATCCTGGAGGCACTAGGAATATCAGGAAAGAAGGTCAAACCATCCAAATGCAAGTTCCACCAGAACGAGACAGAATACCTAGGATTTATCATTGGATAAGAAGTGGTCATGACCGACCCAGTTAGGACACAAGCCATCTCGGACTGGACAACACCTGAGAAAATCAAGGAAATCCAATGCTTCATGGGGTTCTGCAACTTCCATGGACGGTTTATAGAAGGTTTCAGCCGAACGGCCAAACCACCATATGAGAAAAGGAAGAGGGAATGCATTCGCAATTGGGAATGGGGAGACAAAGAACAGCAAGCGTTCGACGAATTAAGGATAAAACTCACCACAGCACGAGTACTGGTCTACTTCCACCCCCTCGCATCGACTAAAATCGAAACGGACGCCTCAAAATTCGTCTACTCCTGTATACTATCACACCAATGCCAGGACGGAAAATGTAGACCAGTGGGCTACCGATCCAAGACAATGTCGGACGCCGAGTGCAACTAGGACATCCACGATAAAGAACTGCTGGCGATAGTTCAAGCATTCCACGGATGGAAAAGATATACAAGAGGAAACCCTAAACCGATAGGGGTCCTCACAGAAAACAAAAACCTAGTCATCTTCATGGCGACGAAGGAACTAAACGAACGACAAGCACAATCGATGCAAGAATTAAGTCAATACAACTTCAAGATCGAATACCGACCAGGAAAGGAGGCATGAAAGCCAGACGCCCTCACAAGAAGATTGGTGGACCTACCCATGGCAGGAGACAAAAGACTCACATGAAAGGTGGGAATATTACTAGAAAAGGATCGATACTGGGACATCCAGATGACAGAAGAAATGAGGGTCAACAGATTGGCAAAAACCGAATTCCGAGAAAAGGACGAAGGAGAGATGGGGAAGGCAAGCAACGTTGTTGACGAAATTCAAAGCATCAAAAGAAACTTAAACCAAGGAAAAAAAGAAATGAAAGGAATAGCACTGGTGCTATGCCAATGGAAGGACGGCCTGTTATGGTACCAAGGAACGATTTAGATACCAAACGATGAAGGGATAGCAACCACTCTTATCACCAAACATCAAGAACCCCCACCAGCGGGACATGGCGGAATGGCAAAAACTGCCGCGCTCATCAGCCGACGATAATACTGGCCAAAGATGAGGGAAGATATCAAAAGATTCAAAAAAAATAGCGACACATGTCAGAGGACCAAAGTGGTCCAACATGCACTCTACGGATTGATGCCGCCGAACAAGGCCCCTGATTGACCATGGAAATCGATAGCCATGGACTTCATTATGGACCTGCCAAAATCAGAAGGATATGACACCATACTGGGGGTCATCGATCGGCTGACCAAAATGAGCCATTTCATTCCCTGCTCGAAGAACCTTGACGCATGGAAGTTCGCTAATGTCTTCATGAAAGAAATATTCCCGCTGCACGGACTACCACACGACATTATCACCGACAGGGTGACACTATATAGCTCGGACTTATGGAAAGAAACTACTGCGAAATTAGAAATCGAACGAAAGCTCAGCACGGCTTTCCACCCACAAACCGACGGACACACCGAACGAACCAACGCCATATTGGAACACTACCTGCGAGCAGAGATCAACCATCAGCAAGATAAGTGGTGTGGTTACCTACCACTGGCAGAATTTGCATACACCAACGGATATCAGGAGAGCATCAAAAACACACACTTCTTTGCAAATTACGGGATACACCCTGAATACGAGATGATCGGTCATCCGATCCAAGGAAAACAAACGAAACCAGAAGAAATGACTCAGTTACAAGAGTCATTCAGAAACGAGATGGGGGCCGCGCAATTACGATCAAAAAATACTAGGATCTACACAGAAGACCCGATCTGAACCTACAATAAGGAGATAAGCTGTGATTCTTACCGCGCAACATCAAGACCACAAGACCATCAAAGAAACTGGACGACAAGAAAATCGGACAATGTAAAATCTTGGCAAAGATTGGGACAAGCGCATATAAGCTGGCCTTACCACCCTCAATGGCGATACACAACACATTCGACATCTGCCACCTCGAACCTTACCAAGACAACCGATTCCCTTCACAGATCGAGGAACCCCCTCCTCCTATCCAGATAGAAGGAGAAGACAAATACGAACTCGACAAAATTATCGACTCTCGACTCCACTACAACAAGCCCCAATATCGAGCTAAGTGGAAAGGCTAATTACCAGAACACGATAACGTCTGGTACCCCGCAGAAAACTTCAACCAGGCAGAACACACAGTCCAACGATTCCACCGGCGCTACCCGGGAAAGCCTGGAGTGGATACACGTTGCGATCAATATATCATCCTCCGGACATCCCCCGTGGTTAAACAAGAACCACACTCACGCACACCAGAGAGCGAGCCCCGGGGCGTCGCCCGCAACGCTACTCCCACTAGCCCAGAATACTCGGGCTCCCCAAGAAGAGAGGTGGGGCACGCCTCCATGAGCTGGACAGACTGCATAGACGACGGCTGCCAAATCCATCTCAGCGAAAAGCAAGGGTCAGGTGGGTACCCACCATTCACCAGGATATCGAGACAGCCAAGCGTCGCCCATGACCACGATTGGTGACAAGAAATGGAAGCTCACCCAGGAGAGGAGTGTGCCCCGCAACAACAACCTCGTCACGGAAGCGCCAGAAAGGCCCACGGAGCCCTCACGAGTTGGGAGCATTGTTTTCACGAGAAAAGCAAAGAACACCAGTGGGAAAAGGTGGACGCCGGATACTACCCCAGACACGTAGGAGAAAAAGGGACCCGGTCCAAGAATGACAGGAGGGCACAAAAAAGAGAGAAAAGTCGGGAGGACACGACTAGCAGGGGAGGGGAGCCAAACAAGCGTTCGGGCCGTTGAAGCCAGGGAAGGGCAAATTTTGTACCTAGGAAGCCCACTCAATCGCGCTTCCCAAACCATTGTGGCCAAAGACAACGACCTCGGGCGACTCGACAAAGAGAAGGAGAAACATCAACAAGCCTACAATCGAGCCAAACAGAGAATGCGCGAAATCGGGGGCACGCTCTGGAAAGATGGGGTTTAGCATCGTGGGACCGATGCAAGTGGGGGAAGGGAGCTAATCTCACAAACAGTCACTAAGCAAGGCAGACTTTCACATGACTAATAGTTACTAGTCATTGGTTTGTTATCTTTCACGCTATGAGATCAGTTGACTAATAGGTTCTCACATGCCGACGCAATAGCGTGTCATTGGTTTATTGTTATTGGTTGAGATTTGACATTACTCACGATTGTGGTCATGCGGTTTATGTATTTCGCACATGGCTCATGGTTATGAGTCATGGGTTTCATGCAAGTGACCCCGTTAGGGCACATGACTTGATTTATGAGTTGTGATTGGTTGCAAGTTAGGGCGCAGCTGACTCGACCGGGTCAGCTGATGGATTTCACACTCTGACTCACTCTGAGTCATGAGTCGCGTAACACAAGGGTATGAGTCCCCCAGGGGTAGGGTTGAGGGAAGCACCCCCATATAATGGCACCCTCGGGACAGTGGATTTGGGGCACAAACCATCTCCCTTACACACCCGGCGATTGAAAACTCAACACCATGAGATTTAATCGTCAACATCCCCCACCACCGCACTCTCAGTGAGCTGGATCCGCACTCTCTGTGAGCTGCACCCTCCTCCTGCCGCCTTACTTCCCTTATCATGTCCTTGGGCCCTGGCGTCCTTGTTTCTAGGGGTCGTTTGGCTCTATCACCGCCTCTTTTCGCTTGCCCTTCGCTGCCTCGCTTAGCGTTCACACTGTCGGCAACACCCTCTCGCCCATGTTACAGACAGCTGGGACTACAGTTCGTAGTAGGAGAAAACTCTTCAACTGGCTACGGTCAATTTCTCCATTCTCTTAACTTTTGCTAAAGGCTGCCTAGTCAGACAGGCACATGGTTACCGAGAGTTTCCACGGTTACTGGGTCTACCCCTCCTACCCCCCTTCAGGTTTCGTCCCGTTGCTCGGTTACCGCTACAGTCCACTGACTCGGCTGGCACCCTACTGCCTCCGCCGCCCCAGCGATTGCCACGGTCGCGCCCCTCAGTTACGCTCTGTCGTCGTATTGCACTGCCTCGGTGGCGGATGTCAACGCCTTGGGTTCCTGAGTAATGTTTGCAATGCCACAATTGTTTTAGTGGCCACTGCACCCTCTTTGTTCTTCTTTCATTGTCAGTTACTTAGGGTTTCGCTCGTGGTATTATCAATTATTTATTTTGTTGGTATCTACGGCAAGGGTTTTTCTGTTGATTCCTCCCCACGTATTTATTTGATATTTCTTATTCCGCCTCTTTAGTCCGAGTTTGATTTCTTATTTTGCATGGCTGGTGTGCGGTTGGTCTCGTACCAGAGAGACTTGGGTTGATGGTTTTTTCCCTGGCGCCGGTGGGTTTCACTGAGCTTTTTCTTTGGCTTAGCTAGCGCTGCACGTAGTCTTTGTACCTAGACGATGAATAAAACAAAGCACATGAAAAAATGAAAAAAAAAAAAAGAAAAAAAAAGACAGCCGATTTGGGTCACAAACCATCTCCCTTACACCCCCGGCGATTGAAATCTCAACACCATGAGAATTCATCGTCAACAGCCACCACCCCCGCACTCTCTGTGAGGTGCACCCGCACTCTCCGTGGGCTGCACACGCACTCTCCGTGAGCTGCACCCTCCCCCCTCTCGCCTTACTTCTCTTATCATATCCTTGGGCCCTGGCGTCCTTGTTTCTATGGGTCGTTTGGCTCAACTCCTCCCTCTCGCGGCTCGCGTTTCGCTGCCTCGCTTAGCGCTCGCACGGTCGGCAACACCCTCTCGCCCAGGTTAAAGACCGCTGGGACAACAGTTCGCAGTGGGAGAAAACTCTTCAACAGGGTACGGTCGATTTCTCCGTTCTTTTCACTTCCGTCAGAGGCTGCCTAGTCAGACATGCACACGGTTATTGCTAGTTTTCACGGTTATTGGGTCTACCCCTCCTCTCCCACTTCAGGTTTCCTCCCATTGCTCGCTTACAGCGACAGTCCACTCCCTCCGCTGGCACCCTACTGCCCTCGCCGCCCTAGCGCTTGCCACGGTCGCGCCCCTCGGTTACGCTCAGTTGTCGTATTGCACTGCCTCGGTGGCGGATGTCAACGCCTTGGGTTCCTTGAGTAATAGTTGCAACGACCCAACGGCTTTGGTGGCCCCCGCACCCCCTTTGTTCTTCTTTCATTGGCGGTTACTTAGGGTTTCACAGGAGTGGTCTATCGATTATTTCATTGTTTCGTAGTTGACAGCAAGGGTTTTCCTGTTGATTCCTCCCCTTGTATTAATTTGATGTTTCTTATTCCGCCCCTTTAGTCGGAGTTTGATTTCTTATTTTGCATGGCTGGTGTGCGGTTGGTCTCATACCAGAGAGACTTGGGTTGATGACTTTTTCCCTGGCGCCGGTGGGTTCACGGAGGTTTTTCTTTACTATAGCTAGGGTTGCACGTAGTCTTTGTACCTAGATGATGAATAAAACTCAGCACATGAAACAAAAAATGAAAAAAATGAAAAAAAAAAATGAAAAAAATGACTGCGGATTTGGGTTCTTCACGCAACCATCTAAGTTCTTTCATACACTATACTTTCAATCCAAATAATCTTTATCTATCATGCTTCAGGCAACCAAGACACGAGTGTCTTATATGAGCCTGGCGATAGATGTTGCCAGATAGGAGTCCACGGACTTAGCTATCGCAACAGCCATAGGGCTAACAAGAAGTGATCTTTAGGAAACTATCGGTTACCTGCTGCAAGTATCACCCGGTGAGGAGAGGATTGTAACACTTTCTGCAGAGCCGGCGGTGGATTTGGCTTTCTTGAAACCCCATTTGGACACCCACTATAATAGCGAGGAGATCTAGGTTTCTTTGTTTTTTATTTTGAAATGATGGTTGAATTATGTTTTCGGGGTGTTACCAGTACAGGTTACTGTTTGGTTTCGAGTATCCTTTGATACTCAGTATGCTTTATGATTTGGTTTGATACTCATGATGGTTTATATTTGTTTTCGTGTATGGTTTGATACTCAGTATGCTTTATGATTGAGTTTGATGCTCACCATGTTTTATGTTTGGTTTCGAGTATTTTTGATACTCAGTATGTTTTATGATTGAGTTTGATCGTCATGATGTTTTATGTTTGGTTTCGAGTATCGCTTGTTACTCAGTATGTTTTATTTATTGTATTATGTTATCGTTTGATACTTGATATGTTTTATTTAACGTTTCAAGAGTACTGTTTGGGAGTCTTTATGGTTATGGTTTACAAGGCTCTGGTTAGCCTGACAAGTGTTTTTAAAGCCATGATAGTCTCCGAACTTTGAGAAAGCAGACTTCGACAGACAGAGTTTTCAATATACTTGGTTGAACAGTTACTTCCTCAGTTCACTTCGAGAATCCAGTAAGACCAAACATACTTAGCTATTAGGAACTACTTGATAGTTGCGATATAGTAAGAAGTTTGTTACGACAACTTCGTCTAAGCCTCCGGTACTGAGCCTCGTTATATTCCGCGCTTTGGTATACAGATAGTATCATTATCCTATCGATTCCCGCCACCACCCTGGGGGCAGTTACAGTGCTCTTTTGTGGCCTCAATATACCGTAGTATTCACTTACCACTTGCCAGTCTAAAGTTGATAGATTGGCAGCAAAGTGTCTGACAGGTTCGGCTATATACACAAGGTCCGGTTCTTTCATAAACGCTGCAGGGGTCAAGCTTCTCACCGCTTCTAGCTAAGTTCGTAGGTTGCCACTCTTCTCCGCTCCACTTCTCTAGTGTACTTTGGCCTTTAGATCAAGTAGGGTGGAATATCCTTTGCAATTCTCCAGCGAGAGTCCATGCAGGATTTTTCTCTGATATTTTACTGGCTACGATACAATATTCTCCTCTCGCTATGGGGGTCCACAACCCTACTGAGGTCCAATTTGAAGTTCCCCAAATTTGTTATCCGAAAACGCTGGCGAATACCATTCTTCCTCCTTGCTACTTCTTTCTTCGTCGTAATGATCAGTAGATTATTCACCCATCTGATACTGGTAGCCATTGACTCGGGGTATAGATACCCGCTTAGTAAAGTTTAAGAAAACACTATTACCACTTGGTATAACTTCCATTTGCATCTAGTACAGCCTGCAGTCTCTCAGGTATCCTCTCAATCCACCCATCCACCTTCTCTTGGGGAATTACATCACATTCCTCCCTTGCTGCCGGAACTAATTCAGTAGCACTGTGAGGCATTCTTTCCAACCTGGAAAATCGCTTTCTAAGGCCTCTTTTGAGTAGTGCCCAGGTGATCTCAATAGGAATGAGATCTGGTGAGTTGGGTGGCCAAGGAAGTTTTTGATATCCACAATCTGCTTGCAAATTTTGATTTTCCACACCAGCATGCCAGGGTGCCTTGTCTGCAGCAAGGTAGATGTGATTAGAAGGTCTATCTAGACCTTCTATGCAAGGGATAATGTAGGGCTGGTGGATCTTAGTTGCATATTGGTGGGAATTGAGGCCAAGTCTGTCTCTTGGGCCTGTCCTTTCCTCCTCCCCCCTCTTCCTCACCAGAATTAACTCAGTCCTTCCTCCCTTTACTATTCCAGCATATACCCCAATGCTAGTCCTCCCAGACTTAAAGCTATCCCTTAAGTTTTTTTCTTCCAGTTCTTCTCTAGGTCTAACTCTGACCTTTCTGCCAGCAGGATTTCGATCATAGATGATCGTATCTTCATCTACAAATACAACCCAATACCATCCTCTCCTCCAGTTCCTCCTTCTCCTAGCAAACTCCTTTCTCTTTTCCTTTTGTCCATTCCTCCAAAAGGGCTTTTTTCTGGGCATCAAAAGCTTAAAACCCGCTTCAGAGATGATCTTATCAACAGTGCTCTTACAAAGACCAATATCGGCCTTTTGGGTAATCTCTCTTAGCGCTAAATGAGCCTCAGCATCGATAATAATCCCCACTATCTGTCTTTTTTGCTCTGTAATTGTTGTTGGTCTGCCAGATCTGGTGGAATCATGGGTGTTTCCATCTCTTTCTTCAGCCCTCTTGACTACTGATTGAACAGTTGCTTTTGAGATACCCAGAACCTTAGAAATTTTATTATACCCCATATCTGTGTGTTTATATAAGGTATAAATTTCTTTATTCCTGTCTT
>Ga0307507_10010643_pt1 | contig 11826 bp, 9 predicted proteins | sample 7_EM_MG_FD_207223 | JGI IMG/M metagenome (GOLD analysis project Ga0307507, IMG submission 207223) | Populus trichocarpa ectomycorrhiza microbial communities from riparian zone in the Pacific Northwest, United States - 7_EM | ecosystem: Host-associated > Plants > Roots > Unclassified | place...
ATATATATATTCTACAAAAGATTCAAAACTAAAAAAAATTGAATTCGAAAGAATATAGATTAAAGTTAAAGTACCAACAACAAAGAGGGATAAGCTGAGATTTTTTTGGGAAGAGAGGAAAAAAAAAGAAAAAAAAAGGCCCACTAATAACAAACCTTTCCACCATCACCAACATTCACTACACCATCACGAAGATAATATGATAATACTTCTAATGACACGGTAAAAAGGCATTTTTGGTGGCTAGAAGGCGCCTCCTGTGTGCCAGTACTTTGGCCACATGCGACTTTATTTTTTCTAATTTAAATATATTTAATTTATACAAAAATATCACGTTGCCCTTCATGAAATTAGTAATAACAAAAACCAAATGGTGAAAAGACCCTTTAAAGCATGTTTTTTTTTGTTCAAGGGGCGAAGTTTTCACTTAACTGCATTTCAAAACGTGAAAAGACTTGGATACCCTTCCCTGTTAGTTTAAATTTTTTTGACATGGAGGGTAATCGAGTCATTTTACCGTGCTTAAAAAAGAAAAAGACACATATACCCCTGTTAAATTCTTTAATGACAAATAGTTCATGTAAAAAGATATAAATACCCAAAATGCCAAGGCTTTTGATTTTTTTTTAAGAAAGGTGAAAATGATGATGTTTAAAAATCTAAAGTGCTTAAGAATAGATTCTTTAGTAGTTGGATTATGAGTTAATCATAGGTTCTAGCAAGATAGTTGATCCTTTATTATTTATGAAACATGTAGCTTGTTATAAAAAGTCTGTCACCTGTAAAACAATCATATTTGATGGGATTTGGGGACCATCGAATGATAAACTTTGTAACCTTTAAACAAATGGTTATAATAAATGAGTGAATGAATATAAAGTGTTTGTTTTTAGTTTTGATATGATAAATGATATAAAATTAAGAAAGTATTTTTTTTATATATAGAGAATAGAGATTGTGAACCCTTTACCTGTGTGATTCTGAGTGTATTTATAACCTATGAGTTTTGTTCTTTTGTGAAGAAGAGGGGATGAATTTTAATTTTGTCCCAATAGTATTAATGAAGGATAAATATTATTTACAATGCATTAATGAGGGATAAATATCCCTTGCATAAGCATTAATATGAGATGGGATATCCCTAACATTAATATTAACAGGACAAGAGAAAAATATTCATGACATTAACATTTTATGTTAAAGTTATAAGAATAAGCAAACATAGCCTTTTGACCCAACATAGGGCATATGAAGATCTCCAGGACTTTAGCCCTTTGTACTTGGTGCACTACCAAGCCTATAGTCAAATGGGTATGGCAACGAGCCAGATCCCAAGCCCATTTGAGATTAAAACGTAGCCGAACCCAATAATTTTTGGTGTGGTAACACGCCAGATCCATGTCCAATTAGGCTTGGCATGCAGCCAAGCCCTTGGACAGTGGGTATGACTACTTGCTAGATTCTTGTTCGTTTGGGCTCGACACATAACTGAGTCAAAGGGCATTAGGTGTGGTAGCTTGCTAGATCTATGTCGACTTGGGCTTAACTTGTAGCCACGATCAATAATGATGGATCTTATAGCTCACGAGATTTATGTTTATTTGGGCTCAACTGTAGCTTTGAACTTTCTTCTAAACAATAACATAGGCTCAAAATTCATTTTTTATAATGCCAAAAAATACTGATCCATCAGTTAATATCAACATATGCATATCCGAGGTTGAGATGCCGGAAAAGTAATCTCCAGTCCTCTAATTGGATCTGAACAAAAAGCATTCTAATAAATGAATCAACAAAGCTTAGTCTTTCATGGATTAATGTTGTCTACAATGATGATGAACACTTGTACGACCAAGTATATTTTAGTTTAACGTGGGTGTCCGGACCAGCTTGCGCGCACCTCGATTAATCCCACGGGCCCTGAAGTTAACGACCATGTAAGCCTCCAGTGGCCATCATATGAGCAACCACAGGGCTTGAACCTGAGACCACAGAGGGAACAAACCTCTTATTCGACCAAGCATATTTAATTTGTGCTAGATTTGCTTTTCTTCTAAACCAGATTTATAGTTCAGCTCCTAAAGAAAGCAAAGAATAATATCCACCTCTTTCTATGTTCACTCTTTGTCTCCTTAAAAAAACACAGAATAAAATTCTCAGTCATTAGCACCCCTAAAGAAAAGAAGGTATTAATTATTAATTATTGTCATGCACCAAACAACTCGACAATTACGTTCCTCTTTTGAACATCTCTTCCATCAAAAGTGTTGGCAGCAAGCATCTAAATTACTCTTTAATTAGAGTCTCAACACGGATTTAATCTTATCTTTATTAATTCTTTATGAGTTAATTTTATATAATTAGTCTTTGTATTCAATAATAATTTTTAATAATCTTTGATGTTATTAGTACTCTTAATTAAGAAGTAAAAATAAAGATAAATATAAAAAATAGAAAGAAGAAAAAGTCGCCTCATTTGATGTTATTCTCTTAACAATTCGGAAAACTTTTGAAGAAAATTCTTGAATAGATGCCCCCTCCCTCCCTCTTCAAATTAATAAAAGGACAACATTGAATGATGCATCGTTCAATGTTTGTTGTTACTAGTTTTTTTTTGTTTTTTTTTAAATTAAAGTGCTTTAGAATGACTTTGATTTCTGACTCTCAATCTTAATCATAGTTTTGAAGCCCAGCTCGGTCCGATAGATCAATCCGGAATCCGGTTGATTCAGGGCTGGAGCCGGACTAGGTTTAAAAAAAAAATAAAAAAAATCAAAACCAGAGGTAACTCGGCGACCCAATTGCAACCCGTTGATTTTTATTTATTTATTAAAACGATGTCGTTTTGATTTTTTAAAAAAATCAGAATTGACCCGAGTAATCCAGTAACCCAGTCAAAAACAGAAACTCGGGCCTTGGACAGGGCCGGGTTTAAAATTTCTGATCTTTACTGCTGGCCATAATTTATTCAATAAATAATAGATTGAAGAAACAATAATTCAAATTTGGAGTCCATGCTTTCCTTTGCCACAACCCGAACAATTTAGGGGGTTAAATATACATGCCATTAAATCCACCAAGAAAGCTTCAACCCTACTAGATTGTGTTGATTAATTATTCATGTGGAGGAAATTTAGAATCGAGGTCCCAAATTGCTAGAAAATACAGAAGAAAGAAAAGGTTTCATTGTAGCGTATTGCAGAATCAGATTTGTACGGTAAAATCCATGTTCTATAAAGTAAGGAGGAAGTGGGGCAGACAGAGGGGCCACAAAAGCATAGTCTTCCTTCTCTTTAACGTTCACAAGATCTTGACTACCATGGAAGCAAGGAAGTTGATTCAAGGGAGCTTTATTCCATTTGCGATGGTATAAATGGGCTGCCAAATATGCAGCAAAGACACACAAGCCAATCTTCTCTACTTCTGAGCCTTTACCCTTAGCTTACTATCAGCTCAACATGGCATCAGGTCTCCCGTTCGGGCTCCCTGCCCCCTCAGCATCTACGATGAACCAGCAACTGATCAGGAGTGACCGCAGCATGATTACGATGTCTGATGACAATGTGATGATGAAACAAATTGTCGAAACTCATGCTCCTGATGGCCGAGAGGTTGATGTTAAGCCTCTTCTTCACCTTGTTGAAGACATCCTCAAACGAGCCACCCTGCAAACCGATACCTCTCTAACGGTATCCTCGGAAACCTGTTCTTACACTGTCAGTTTTAACAAAATATAAAGGCTGAATCATCTAACAAATTTAATTTGATGCAAACTCGAAATGTATATTAACTTAACTCTGTTTTTTTTTTTTTTTAATATATCTATAATCACTGTGATATAATATTTAATGCAGACTTCCCAAGCCCATGCTGAATCGGAGGACAAGACCAACCATGCCAGTTTCGCTGTCATGCTCGATTCGCTTTCGTATACTATTGACAGAATTTCCTGCGAGGTTATTCAATATGCTTCAATTTTAATATGATATTATAGGCATTAATAGCCTAACGGATTTGTGGAAGTTTTAATTATTTTCCAACTCTTTGCAGATTGCCTATAAGGGTGGGGCAGACGGGCACGCAACAACTGTCGAACTTTTCAACATGCTAGCAAGCTATTCCTGGGATGCCAAACTGGTTCTGACCTTGGCAGCTTTTGCTTTGAATTATGGAGAGTTTTGGCTGCTTGCCCAGATTTACTCTTCAAATCAACTTGCCAAATCCATGGCAATTCTCAAGCAATTGCCTAACATCCTGGAACACTCAGGGCCCTTGAAACCTCGTTTCGATGCCCTTAACAATCTGATCAAGGTTATGATGGACGTGACTAGATGCGTGGTTGAGTTCAAGGATTTACCACCAACTTACATTTCCCATGAAGTGTCAGCGTTGTCCGCAGCCATGGCCCATGTCCCTACTGCTGTCTACTGGACCGTAAGGAGTGTTCTGGCTTGTGCGGCTCAGATTACCAGCCTCACTACGATGGGATATGAGTATGCTTTTCTACTCGCTATCTTTATCAAGCCATGTTTTACATCTTGTATTCCTTGTAATAATCTCTTTCACCTGTTTCAGGTTTTCAATATCAACCACTAAGGCATGGGAGCTATCCGCCTTGGCTCACAAACTCAGCAACATACTTGAGCATCTGAGGAAGCAATTGGCTACTTGCTACCAATACATAGGTCTGAACCTTAGCAACCTTTGTATTAAACTGTGTTGGATTAGTAATAAGAAAACAGGAAATTGATGTTCAAATAATATCGAGTACGCTTATAAATTTATTGGTGTTTGATGCAGATGAAAAGAGGAATGTCGAAGCCTATCAAATGCTTCTGAATCTCTTTGAAATGATTCACATTGACAACATGAAGGTCCTCAAGGCCCTGATTTACGCCAAGGATGATATCCAACCACTGATAGATGGCTCTAATAAGAGAAGGGTTTGCTCCTTTACCATCTCATCTAATTATATATGTAGTACTAAAATGTTATCAAGCTAATGCAAAATATTTCTGTACTTTGAAATTTAACAGGTCCATCTTGATGTATTGAGAAGGAAGAACGTGCTATTGCTCATATCTGGCCTTGACATTTCGAATGATGAGCTTGCGATTCTCGAACAGATATACAATGAATCCAGTCACCACGGAACTAGGCTGGATAGTCAGTATGACCTGGTCTGGATCCCAATTACAGACCATTCAGTTCAATGGACTGATCCACTGAAAGAAAAATTTGAGAGCTTGCAGAATTCAATGCCATGGTACACAGTGTACCATCCTTCATTGATTGATAAGGCAGCCATTAGGTTCATTAGGGAGGTGTGGCACTTCAGGAACAAGCCTATTCTTGTGGTGCTTGACCCTCAAGGAAAGGTGGTTAGCCCAAATGCACTCCACATGATGTGGATTTGGGGAAGCAATGCCTTCCCTTTCACCAGCTTGAGAGAGGAATCTTTGTGGAGGGAAGAGACATGGAGGCTGGAGCTTCTGGTTGATGGCATTGACCCAGTGATTCTTAATTGGGTAAGTTCCTTATAAAAATCAATAAAACATACATACATTGTAGGTATTTATAATATGCTCTTTACAATTGCTGCAACATTTTTATGACAATCAGATTAAGGAAGAGAAGTACATTTTCATGTACGGAGGGGACGATGTTGAATGGGTGAGGAAGTTCACGAACACAGCACGTGCTGTTGCTCAGGCAGCCCGCATTCCCCTTGAGATGGTTTATGTGGGGAAGAGCAGAAAGAGGGAGCAAATCCGGCGAGTCATGGGGACAATTAATGTGGAGAAGCTCAGTTACGCCTGGCAAGACCTTACCATGATATGGTTCTTTTGGACCAGGCTAGAGAGCATGCTCTTCTCCAAGATTCAGCTAGGCAAGGTTGACGACCATGATCCTATGATGCAAGCAATCAAGAAGTTACTTAGCTACGACAGAGAAGGTGGATGGGCTGTGCTTAGCAAGGGCTCTAGTGTTGTCGTCAATGGCCATGGCACCACAGTTTTGCCAACATTGGTCGAGTATGACTTGTGGAAGGAGCAAGTGCCAGTTAAGGGTTTTGATTTGGCCTTCCAAGAGCACCATGAAAATCTTCATGACATTGTTCATCCTTGCTCCCGCTTTGAGTTCCCAATGACTGCTGGTAGGATCCCCGAGACCTTGAAATGCCCCGAGTGCAACCGCTCCATGGAGAAATTCACCACTTTCCTTTGCTGCCATGACGTGCTGCTCCAGTAGATGAGCAGCAGCTACGCCTCCTTGTCGCTCCTGTTGCCGCTGAATAATGTTGTGCGTGCTCTTCTTTCTTTTCCATTTTCATGTACTCTGAGACGTGATGCCTAGCTTGGCGCTCAATACGTGGGTTTGGCATTTGAAATTCCATACCATGAAAATAAATTTGAGGGTGTTGCAGACCCACCATGCTTAATTTGTTTTTATTAATATTTGTTCATTAATTTTGATATCTTTTATGTTTTTTAAATTATCATTTTAGATTTAGTATAGATGGCTTGCAATTTTATATAATCAAGATCATTTAGCAATAGAGATCAATGCATAATATTAAGTATACAATAGAAATCAAAAGAAAATCTTAGCATATATACAAAGCATATAATTAAATATTATATTTAAACTAAAATACTATAAGGTATTTACTTGTTGAGATATTTAAAATTTGATTGAGGTGAAAACTTGTTATTGTTAAGGATCAATTATTTGTTTTTAAACTTTTATTACTTATCTCTTGGTGCAAAACAAATAATATCAGTAAGTCTTTCAAGATTTAAAAAATATTATATTATTTAATTACACTTTTAAACAAAATACATGGACTTTAGAAAATATAACTCAAGATATTTCAACTATAACAAAACTTAAACTCTAAAGTAATTGAAAAACAAATGATAAATAAAGAACTTGAAATTATAAAAAATAACCTGAAAAACTAAGGTTAAGAAGAGTATGAAAGTCTATGCCAAACATTTTTCCTTTTGATATAGAATTAATTCTGATAACTTCTAAAATTACCATAATTAATTTCTACCATTTATCGGTCTTCATTCCCTTCCATAAAAAAAAATTAATTTGACAATTTTTGGCTTTGAAATCTGACTTTTTTTTGTTAAATAAAAGATTATTTACATTAAAGAAGAAACCTGTTGAAACTTTTTATTCATAAGTTGATAGAATAATTTTTTACATGCAAAATAATTATTTTATAATAAACCCAAACCAAAATCCAAGGTCTAGGGTCATACCTAGAGCCAAGCGAGCACAAGTGTGGGTTAAGCACAAATCCATTTTGTTCAGGCTCATTTATGGATTCAACTTTTCATTATATAAACTACAAAAAAAAATATTGTATTTATTGAATATGATATAAAAGATTTTGGATTTCACAAAAACATATCAACCAAATATTTTTTTACATCAATTTCTCATTTATCTATAATTTTTTTATTATGTTAATGTTTTATGTCAAATAACTTTTGTTGGAGAATAATTTGCAATAAAGTTTTAACCTTAAAAGGGAGTAGAATCCATTTTTAATTTGATCTCAAATGTGTTCATTAACCATGAAAGTTGATTTAACAGTTTCACTAGCCATTGTAGCTATTACAAATGATATCCTCCTTGTTAATCCTCTATTGTTTTAGTTTCCAAACTCTTTAATAAAGATTTAAAAGATTCATGATGAACAAACTTTTAGAGATACTTTTAATTATTTGTGCGGGAATGCTTTTCAAATTATAATTTACAAATTAGGAGAATGATCATTTTCTTTTGTCTTGGGATCTTCAATCAACTAAGTAGGATTATCATCATTACTTCTTTTTATCTTTAAATAATTTATGCCTATTTTTTTTAATGGTGTATACACAATTTTTCTCATTTACAACATTTTTCTTTGACTTTACACAGTTAATAGAAATAATCTCTTTGAAAAGCAAATATTTAATGATATTATATTAATGATGTATATGTTTAGACTTACTATTATATATACTACTTTGTATTTTTCCATTGCTAACTAACTGTTATCACACGTGGATGAGCGGTGTTGGGGGTTGTGGGAGTTGTCATCTAGTTGTTTGGTTCAGGGTCGCTAAGAAACCCGAGTGTATTGATTTTATCAGAGATTCTAAGGGTAAGAGACTGGTTATGGCTAGGGAAGGTATTAGCACTCCTAGCGCACCTTATCTGAGGTAAGCTGCATTGTGTGGTTTGAATATGGTTTATGAGTTTTGATGGGTTTGTAACTGGTGATTTGTCTGTGGCATAGGCTGAGGATTTATTCATGTGAATAAATCTGACTTTTTTGAATTTATTATGGGTTTGTGTGCCCAAATGTATTTTTATGGAAATGATCCATGCAGGTGCTCCGAGAGGATTAACCTATCCTGGAAGATAGAAGAGTTTTTTTACAACTTGTGTGTTGTGGTGAAAAATACTCTCAATTAAAATTGATGAATATTCAGAATAACTCTGTGAATTTTCTAGTCAACTCTTGATATTTAAATATCAGCCTACTTGTAGATCCAATATTTATACTAGAATATTTACCATTAATTCTCATGAATTAAAATTTTATTTGTTATTGAAATATTAACTAAATTATAATAGATTTAATAAACTGGTTATTAAACCCAGAATACATGCTAAAAAAGAACATACCATTTATTGTTTTTTTTAACGACATGTGATTCTTTGTATTTTTGAGAGACTTGGTCGTGATGCAATTAAAACACTTTGTTAATTATATTTTATTATCATTTTATCTTTTCTTTTTTTATCATTTATTTAACATAAAGTAAGAAAAAAAGTAGTAAAAAGAAAATGAACACGTACACACATTCTCTTTTTTACTATGTTTTACTCACACACCTAAAAATTACATATGTCTACCTCATATATTTCGTCATAACCAAATTTTGATTTTATTTTTCAAAATATTTTCCAAAATTTCAAAATAAATCCAAAAAAATACTTTTTTTATATATTCGTACCATTTTCATGGTTTCAATGTCCTTTTAAAAAATCTCAGCCAAAATATACTTTCAATATATTAAGATATTAATATATCCATTCTAAAATTCTCAATAAATATTTCTCATTAATTAATGTTGACATTGTCTTTTCAAACAAAATATTAAAATAAAAAAATATAAAAAATAAGAAAAGTAGTAAAATGGAAAAAGGGACCAAAAATGCAAATGAGGAAAATAAGGGACCAAAGTGAAAAAAATTGCTTGGGGACCAAGCAATTGGAGGGAAGAGACAACAACCTTGGCCTATAAATACTAGAGGAATCTTTCAAGAAAAGAGCGGAGGCCACCATTTGATAAAGAAGACCTAGCCTCCATTTTATTCCATCCTTATAAAAGAACATACACAAGAAAAGAAAACCCTAGATACCCTTATATCCCATGGTTTTTTTAACCTAGCCGCCACTCTCACATAAAAACACCAAAGCCAATCAACCTGTCAGCTCCCCTCTCTCTCTCTTTCTCAACTACTTAATTTTTCATCTTCCATTGACAACCTCCTCGCCACTGACCACCAACCACCAATAAAATCACCTTGAACCTCTAACACATAAAAACAAAAAAAAACACCTTCTCCTTTAAACCTAAGACCACGGTCTTCACTTGATTGAGGTTGAACCACACCAAACCACTATTGCTTAATGCTTTCTCTTTTACTATAACCAAACTTGAATCTTGTTTATTAAAGCTCCACCAGCCTCAACCTTCATCTAGCTACTCTTTAGGCCAGACCCACTCCACATAAAAAATTATAGACCTAAGCTTTTCTTGGTCGATAACTTATCCTTCACTTAAGACCAAACCCACTACAAACAACTTATTTACCTTTCCTCCTTAATATCGGTAGTGAGAAAACACCATCACAACCATCGACATAGCCCAGCACTGACAAAAAAACCTTTGTTCTAGTGGTAACAATAGTGGTAAGGACATATTTAAAAGAGAGAGGAAAAAGAAAAGAAAGAAGGCCAAAACTCCAAGGAGGTCAATCTATGACCATGAATAGCGATGAACGACACTGTTAGTACTAAAAGAGAAAGAAATAGAAGGCACACCTCGTTGGTACCATCACTCACTGGTCAAACACCAGTGGCATGTCCATCGATCTGCCACCATTGTTTTCGCCCACCCGCGCATACCATACATGCGCCAACATTACTTCTGTGGTTCCAACTGCCTTCACCCGATTCCAGCCACTTAGGTAGATTTCCACCACCTCGAAAGGTTAATTCTTAATTTTAAATGAATTTTTAGATTGTTTCCTAACATGATTGCAAAGATTTTTGATATTTGGCAATGATTTTGGACATATATATGACTTTTCAATTGATTGCATATAATTTATGGATTATTGTGAATGTGTTCATGCTTAGTTTTCGCAAAAATATTTTAGCATGATATTGATGTTATGGAATTTTGATGAGATGATTAAATCTAAATCATTACCGAGATTGATTATGAATGTTGCAGTGAAATGGTTATGATTTGAGTTTGATTGTGAATTGTTAAGATTCATTGTGAAAATTTAAGTTGTTGAGTTTGTTGTATGATTTGAGGATGGATCTTTAGAATTGGTTTTGGGGGTAAAGCCCATTTGTTTTCCATCCTTATAGGTCTAATGTCCATTTTAGAATTCAACCCAAAATTGATCGAGGTAAATGGACTTATAGGGATCTATTACCTCGAATATTAAAAAAAAGGATAATAATATAGTTCTTAATTTTTTTAATGAATAAAAAATTACGATTTAAAATATTCACTAATGCTAGAGTCATAAATATTAATTATGAATAATATTAATCAATTCCAAATTTGAGAATATTATCTTTAAATTTCATCGGCATCAGAAACAAGAATATTAATACTTACCAATGCAAGAATTATGAGTTATATTTTTAGCCTAATATTCATTGACGCTAGAGTCAAGAATAACAGACCTTCATATAGTACTTATTAACACCAAAGCTAAAAGTATTTTTAGTTAAATATTTAATGACACTAGAGTCTAGAATATTATAGGCAAATCATCGAGAGTATAGAGACTCTTAACAATTTAGGACAAAACTAGTAATGCAGCTTATCTCAGATAGGACACTTTAGTATCTTTCATTTAGCATAACGAGTCTCGTAATATAGAATCTTTATTGACCAGTTAGGGTTCATAGTGACCATAATACTAGGTGATGAACCTTAAACAAAACTTTTTCCCTTCTAAGAATAAAATGCTAGATATTTGTTCTTGTTAGTGAATATACATTGTAGTCAATCGGTTGGTTACACGTATCACTGATTTTATTCATGTAAAAAAATATTTATTATTAATAAAGGCTTTATTTATCCTTAACATTCAATTACATTTGATTAATAAATCTAGAGTAAAGATAAAGTCCATAGAACAAAAATGATTTATATAGAAAAATATAAAATTATTATAATTATGAGATTCCTATTGTATCAAAACATTGTTCATAAATGTTTCTGGTCAATGTTCTATTAAGACCAAACATTAATTAGAGTTGTTGAGATCGATCTATATTATTCCTTCCTTTATGAAGGGAAACAAATGTTTTCATAAACTAAGTATGAGGGATGTAAACCCCTGAGTAAATACATAAGGATTGTGAAGTAAATAGTAAAATAAACAAGTAAATTGAATAATTACATTACGAGGATGATAATAGATTATGTAAATTTAAATAAAATACTTATAGGTCCAATAAAAATAATAATAACACTATGATAAATGGCATAAAAATAAAAATTT
>Ga0307507_10010644_pt1 | contig 11826 bp, 8 predicted proteins | sample 7_EM_MG_FD_207223 | JGI IMG/M metagenome (GOLD analysis project Ga0307507, IMG submission 207223) | Populus trichocarpa ectomycorrhiza microbial communities from riparian zone in the Pacific Northwest, United States - 7_EM | ecosystem: Host-associated > Plants > Roots > Unclassified | place...
GAGATACACAGTATGATGCAATGCTTAGTCAAATGGTGGGTAGAATTAAATCGAAGCCTGGAGGGAAGCTCGAAACTGGTGAGGTGAGTTATCGGGATTCATTCCTGCTGTTTGTTTACTTTTTTTTCACTTAACTCTTGATTAATATGTACTATCATTCAACTTTACTGCTATTTATTGATTATAGATGTGCCAGAAACTCTGTCAAATCTCCTTGTTGCAATGTGCATTAACATGGTGCTGGATTGGCACTGATCAAAAGAAAAGGAGAAGAATAAGAAAAGTCTATTCATTTATGCTTTCCTTGGAGTACTCAGATAAAGACTTGCTTAATTTTAATGTCAGAGAGAATGCATGCTTGTTTGAAATGAAAAAAAATGGTTTAGAGAAAAAATCTTTGAAGAAAATCATTAGGTGTACTTCAATAAATCCTCACGACTGAGAACACATTTGCATGTTTAACAAGTGATTCCACTCGTATTTAGACATCTTTGACATTTTTTAGTTAAAATCTTGATTATTGGCTCTGGTGACTGGTGATGCATTTAGTTGTCCGTAGTGATCCTTTTGCAATGGTGTCAAATAGATAACTGTTATTGAGACTTGCTTGGATAAACAAATTCAGAATTTCTCCATGCATATCTGAATGCTGATATTCTTCTCAAAGTTTTGTGATAATCCACTTTGGGGATTGTAGTGGTACATGCTTGTCACTTAAACACCTCTACTGTTTTCCTTCCCATTTCTTTTAGAATTATCATATAACGTTATTGATTAGAGATAACTGCAACCTGAAAATTGTTTGCCACAGCATGTTTCTCTTACTTCAGATCATCTTTTGAAAATCCAGTTGGATTTCTTGACAGGCACCTGTAGTTGAAAGGTACGATAGGCCCATGCCAAAGCTGAGAAACACGAAACCTGATTCTGGCAGATATGAAGAAAGGGCTGTTGCTCCAGGAACTCTGAATGTGGCACAACTGCGCCACATCATTCTCATGTATCAAGGCAAGGCTGATGATCATGAAGGACCTATGAACATCCAGCAAATCGCTGAAAAGTTTCGACTTGAAGTTGCACAAGTCCAGAGGATCCTGCAGTTCTTATCACTGCCTCCAGAGGATAACAACAAACAGAAAAGCCATCGGTGAAAGATTGCAGGTTTACCTGCTCTGCTGCACTACTGACAGCATATTCTATTGAATAAGAGTCGGTGCCGGGATTTCATGTCCTTCATTATAGAGCAAAACAGCAAACATAACTATTTATTGACCGTTCTTGTAAACAAAATTTTGTACAATAATATGTTTTGTCGAGTATCTCTGTCAGCAAATTTTGTTAGTAAATCTGATACTGACCTCCAATTGACACTATTTTTTGTTTGGATATAGAGTTGGGAACTATTTCCCCTCCCCTCGCAGTGCTGAAATGTTGACCACCATGTTATCAACTCGGGGTTTTGCAAGGCTTTAGCAAGGTGACATTTTTCATTCAATGATGTTGAGGCTTCTTTATGCAATGCTAGGTTAGGACTTTTGCCACTTCATGTGCAGCCGTTGGAAGTTGCCATCCCTATAACATTAGGTTAGGAGAGATTATTTGTACTTCTCCCTCTCGCTTCAAAGTAAAGTAGGATCCATGAATTATTTTCATGATAAATCTTTTGTTTTTATTAGTACAGCTTCTGATATACCTAATAATTTCTCAACATTAAGACAAGAATTCCTGCACCTTCTTACATCCAATAGCCAAACAACCATTGTGATTCCCAAGATTTCATTGTTGAAATCCTGCTCCTGTATTTAGGGCAAATGCGATTGTGTAACCATCAAGATACATTCATTTTGGATGCCAATACAACTAAACCAGCAACAAACAACAGCCTTTCCACCATGTATGAACAAATTTAGAGATCTAATAACAGTCCGATGATTTCCAGTGATATTAAACAATTCTGAAGCCGCTACAAAAATTGACTGTGCACTCAAAATCTAATTTTACTGTCGTTTTACTCTACAAGCATAAATCCAGACTATAAGAATGACTAATCAGAATATCACCACCACCTTCATTGGAGGTAGATTCAAGCAAAAAGAATGGGACGGCCGTAAAAAGAAACAGGAAAGAATATTATGTTAAATTCAAGTTGAAATTGACTCCAGCCAGTCCGATGTAAATTCATAAGCTAAAAATGTAACAGCACCAGCTGGTGCAGCCTTGACAGTTGATGGGACGATGCCTTTATAAAGACCAGCCCAGCCCTCCATCTGCAAAATTCGGCTAAGAGCATCAAACATGTTTTTGTAAGCATGATGCTCAACTCGAGCACCATACCTTGGGTGCCTCTGTAATCCTTCGATCTGCAGCAGCCAAAAACAACAAATAAAATATCATTGACAGTGCCGGAAGACAAACAGAATGCATGAATACAACTTGTTAAAACTCAAAGTCTTTTGACTAGCAAATTGACTTAGAACAAAGAGAATCTTTTAGCAATCAGTATTAAAAATGCAGAATCTACCTGAAACCTTTTCTTGACCACATCAAGAGGATGACAGACAAGTTTGGCACAAGTGCCAGCCGCTAACCCACAGACAAAAAGCTGAAAGCTGGAAAGGCTATCATCTGTACTTATGAAGCTTGTGGTAGATGATCTATCATGGTTCCAACCCTACAATCAATCCTGTAAAATGTATTACTGTCCAAAATAACTTGGTATGTGTGTGTGGATAGCAGGATCAAAATTCCATCAAGTGCATGCAACACCTGTAACCTTCTCTCAAAATTGTCTTTTAAGGAAATACTTGTTCTCCAGAACAGGAAAAACATTGCAAGCTTAACCAATTGGCCAGCTGTAAAGAACTAAATTCAGATGTTTATGACCAGCCAATGAAATCTATGACAGAATAGCTTGCCTATTGCCATTAAGTTAGAGGCTGCTTTGATAGAAATGACAAGGTGTCTCTCCAGTTTTAACATGGTAATGCTTTATTCAAGATAGAAAATCATGCTTAACCAACTGTCTCAATCTCTTGCATATCTCCATCTATACCAGAATGGTGAATGGTGTTGGTTAAAATTTCAGTTTGTAATGGGTGGATTATGCAAAAGGACCAAATAAGCAAATTCCTTTCAAATGTTTTACCAGCATACTATGTTGGCTTTTCAACCAAATGCTGATCCAGATCTTCCATTTCCTAAGAAAATTTAATATCCCTTTACAATCTTACCATGGTCCAGTTCTTAGACATTTAACTACAAAAAGAGATTTGAATTCTTACCATGGTCCAGCGCTTAAATGTATCATAGGTGCCAAACTGAAGGCCAGCATAAGGAACAATCTCAACCAGTGTTGGAGATAATCCAGCATATAATCCTCTGAAGCCACGTGTTCTGGTAATATCAACAAATGCTGACCTCATTGTTGGATACACCTAAATTAGGCACTAATCAGTAACATGTAATATTATCATTTTAAGGTGCCTTCAGCAAATAGTGTTTTAAGACAAATGAACTGAATAGGGTGATGTCAATTACATAGATACTCCTTTATGGAGTCATCTTATTCCAGTATCGCAGATAGTTACACTAATCAAAATCATAACTGGGAAAATTCAAGAGAGCCACATTTGTCTCTTATAGAGCATAAGAATGACACACATAATCATGTTCTATACCTTAGGTTCACCCTGTGATGCTAATATGGTTCTTAGAAGATCAAATGGGTATGATCCAACTGTAGCTGTGCACCCTGCTAATGCTCCGCTGATGTAGGAGAGGTAAGGACTCAAATGGATATGATCCTCTGCATCATCGTAAGCAATCAGACCATAACAAATAAAAGAGATTAAACATGACATCACCTCTAGTGCCATATCCTTTTAGGATATATTTCAAATAACATAGAAACAATGGCCTTCACCACCAGCAGGTATAAAATATGATAAATTCACAGTTAGAATCTGGACCACACTACTCTAAGCATATAGTAGAGCATAATACAAGGAGAAGATATCCAGCAAAATTGTGGCAAACCTGTCAGCATCGCATAAATTCATTCTATTGTATTGAACAATTTTCAATCGGTTTTATGCTAGTCTACATGTTGAAGAAAACAAAATAAAATGTGAGGTCATTTTTTATGTATAAATGTCTATTGAATCCATTCACCGGTCAAAATACATTTTCAGTTTGATCACAGCTAAACCATGTAATAGAACATGCATTTCCAGTATAAAATTACAGATGATATTAATCTGTTATAATTATACCTGTCTTAGAAGAACCAGCAGCAAATGTTTTTAATTTGTGCAACACCGCAAATTGTATGGCGGTGTATGGCATAACCATGAGCAAAGCTGGAACATTGCCACGCCAAAAGCCCTACAGCAAGCAACTGTCTTGGATAAAAAGCAGAAAATGGTATATAACCTTCATAAAATAAGTTTTGAAAATATATAGAAGGAACTCCCAAGAACAGTATTTGGACTTCATGAAAATTCAACCAAACACAATGGCATGAAGTGAATGAACTGTGGTATGTTATATCCGCCATCAAGATCTGTAACTATAAGAAAAGCATGTTTCACTTACCTTCACTGCTTGAAGAGCATGAGTAAGTTAAAAATTACGTTCTCAAATTCTGGGCTCAGACCCCTCTTGTTACCAAGAAGGAAAAAGAAAGAAATTGCATTCTCAAAAACAAGCAGGACATTGTTGATGGAAGAACTAAAACTCAATAATAACATAGATAATTCCTTTCTTCAAAGGATTATAGCAAAAATATCCAGGTGGTGTTTAGAAATGCAAAAAAAAAAAAAACAGGTCTACATTTGAAATTCATTCCATCATTTTACTGAAACTAAACCATAAAGTTGGTAAACCGGGACTAAGCCACCTGGGTTCAGTAGCCCTGCTTCTGTAAAGTTCAAATCATAGGCTTAGATTTCTTAATACCCATCTACAACAAGCATCATTAAATCAACTACTGCATAGCAGCTTTGAATTACACTATGCAAATTAAATCATCCATCCACAAATAATAAACAGAAAGAGAGCATCGTACGGGTAAACCTTCCTCTCTAAATATATCCTTTGTAGCTTGCAACATTCCTGTGTACTTTGACGGTGCAGTCATATTCCTGCGAACCAAATCCCATGAATATGTCGGCTCCAGTTGAACCTGTCATCAAATCACAACCCAATATTTTTCTCAGCATCACAACTTAATACTTTTGACTCGAAATACAACCATGCATTTGAAAGACAAACACACCATAACTAACACCAGTGTATAAAATAAATTGCAGCTGTCCAACCTCTTCCCTCTTTTTTTACTGCACAATAGCATGAGCTCTTTTTCATCTAAAGATCAATGTTCCCCATTTGCCGGCCTCCCCCGTGAACTCCAAATTCTTATTCAAGTTGCATGTTAATTCCATTCACATGGACAACAGAACTTCACAGATATACTCTATCGAAAAACTTGGCAATAGAAATGAACAGTGAAAATTTATTCATATAAATCATCACATCACATTACATTGAAAAGGTTAGCTAACATATAGATTCATGAACAATTTATCAAGCCTATTAAAAAACCCATCATTGCAGAACAATAAAAATTCAAACTTTATAATTCAACCATTAAAAAAATCAAAAATTTACAGAAAAGAAACAAGGAAAGAAAGACCTGGAATCTGATTTTGATGACATCAAGAGGAGATGTAACGGTACGCGAAATACCACCAGCAATAGCACCGGCAGTTGCATCTATTAACGCCCTTTTTAGCTGCCCTGGTGCTTCTGTTGCAGCCTCCTCCCCCTCCCCCTCCATTCTCATTATTACTAATGCCAAAACCAAACCAAACGCCCCCTTTCCTTTTCTCAAGCTATATCAACAATGATCTAAACCAAAAACATATAAATAAATAAACACCAGCAAGTTTAAAACACTAGAGAAAAGAAAGAAAGAAAGAACTGAAAATGGTCCATAGATTTAGTTTGGTTTTTCACAAGAATTTCTTCATGAACAGATACCTACCACCAGGAAAGAGTAAGAGATGGAAGGTAAAGGCAAGGCAGCCATTCCTTGTTTTTTCTTTTTCTTTTTCTTTTTCTTTTTCGGGTTTAGTTTAGTGGTAAACGCCGCCTTATTAGATTTTTTAGCGGCGACGAGAGAGAGAGAGAGAGAGGTTTGGGGTTGTAAGCTGTTGTTATGTTTGAGGAGAGGTAGAGAGAATGAGGAGGCTGATGTCCTAAAAACTTTTTAATTAAATTATTTTTTTAAGTATTTTTTATTTTAAAATATATTAAAATAATAATTTTTTTATTTTTAATACATAAAAACAAATAAATTTTTAATTGCTTGTCAATACAGCGTTGCTGTAAAATTCGGAACATCTAGGGGATTAAGAAATCAACTAATCCAAGATTTAAATTAGTTTAAGTTTGAATTGATCAAAATCCAATGAGGTATTAACTCATATTTTAATTATTTGTTTTTTAAAAGTGTACGACTCCAATCGATTCTCTCAATATTTAATTTTAGATTTTATTTATTTTTATGTTTCAAAAGTATTTTAAAAAAAATTTAAAATTTTTTTATATTTTTCTTTACTTCAAATTAATATATTTTTTGTGTTTTTAAATTATTTTAATATGTTGATATCAAAAATAATTTTTAAAAAATAAAAAAATATTATTTTAATATATTTCTATATAAAAAATATTTTATAAACAACATAAATATACCAAACCAAACAGGCAATAACCTTGCCTAAATTTGTCTAGCAATGCCATTAATTATTTTAAAATCTTCAAGATACTCAGGTACGGCTAAATGAATGCATTTTGGTTTATTTTACGAAACTTCGTGAGAAAACTGTTTGTTACGAGTTCGTATAATATCATCGGAAGATACTGATTTCGTGAATACATTAAGCTATGTAATAGAACATATTTTTATTTTTAGAATTATTCAAAGAAAAAAATTAAAGCTTATCAGAAGAGCATTGAACAAAGGAAAAAGTAATTTTGAGAAAAATATTTGGATTGGATGCTTACATATTTCAATTGCTAATTTCCTTGAAATAAAAATCAATTCCATAATTATGTTTATTATTCTAAATGTCTTGTATATTAATAAATTCTAATAATTTACAAATACATGATTGTCTTTGTATATTGTAATGATTGAAAAGGAAAATTAAAAAAAAAAAAAAACCCTCCCTCATTTTAGCTCTTTCATCCTCTTTATTTGTATTTTTTCCTTTTTTCACTATTTTGAGAATTCATTCAATTTAAAAAAATTAGATGCATGGACTTATTGTGTTAAATATATGAGAGCACCCATGTTTCAAAAAACAATTAATTTTTTTTTTGTATGTTTTGGATCCATACATTAATTTGAAAAATAATTTGAAAAAAAAGTCAAAAAAATCTAATAATACGTGTTCTTATAAGGAATTTATGGCAACATACATATAGAGAATCAATTAACTGTCGGTAGCTTTGCTCCACAAGAAAGGTGGACTAGTCCAGCCTTAGACTTTGGGAGGGGGTTTTTTTCACAAGACCACACCCATTTGTCTTTCCCAAGGGTCATTTTATATAATTTGTAGTTTTTTTCTCTCTTTTTTTAAATTTTAAAAATTTTCAAAACAAAAACATAAATATTTTAAGTTCTTATTTTAAAATAAATTAATAAATAAAAACAACAATCATTATAACTAGTAATATTATTAAACTCGGCTTAACCCAATAATTCAGCCTAGTAATTCATAGAACTAGGACCTGACTTGGGTCGAGTTTCATGTCGAACGAGGTAAAAGTTGACCCAATCAAATCTTTATGTGAACCTCGTGACCACGCAACCCCCAAGCAAGATTGATATAATCTCGGAAAGTAAAAATTCAAGTTTGATAAAAAAATATGATACGGAGATGATCTGAACCAAAGCACCAATACTATTACGCTCGATAGTGTAAAATTATACAGTAGATACAATGACGCTAAAATCTAAATTTTTTTATTCAACATTTTCTTAGATCGTATCAAACTCGATCAACCCGATAAATTAATGTGCAACCTAATTGACCAGGTCCAAACCCAAATAATTTTCTGTAAAAGTTTGATTATAGTTTTAATTTTGCCTCTTCATCCATTTTCGTCCATTCCATCATCGTGATATAGTCTAACAAAATATATAAAAGCAATCTATTTATCAAATCAAATTAAAAAAAAAAAAAAGAGAGTGTATAGCGTCCGTTATATTGCATTGATAGATGTTGATATCACATGAATTGATTATATTATCGAATGCCTGAATTAAAGTATTCCTCAGATTGGATGTCCTTTCCATTCATCGAATGCATATGGGAAAATATTTTGAGAAGACCGACAGTACCTTCTTCTTCTCTTGTCTTTTCATCTATCTTCTTTACAAATATGTCAATGAGATGCTAAGAAAAATGAAGAAAATGTGTCCCTTTATAATATATTTTGTATCCCTAAAAGTTAAATTTACAATAAACAGACCATAATTTTCTCATCCTTGTTCAAATCTGTATTGTAGAATTTTAATGTCAGCTGTGCAATCAATACAGTACAGGGATATCTATATATAGGTGCCTACAGCGTGCCCATTCAAATTCTTTTCACATAAAAAAAAAATTAAAAGCTAAGCTAACAACTATTAACTTAAATAACACGCGATGTAAAATATAAGATTAAAATAATCATGAAAAAACAAAAAAAAATCATAAATTTTAAGAATAAAATAAGAAAAAAATAGTATGAAAAAGTAACTTCGAAAAAAAAACCATAATTTGAACCAACCCGCTACCCGCTATATGAAATTAGGATAAAAAAATATATTTTAAAAAATTTTAACAAAAAAGATCAAAGTTAAATAAATAAAAAATAAAAAAAACCCTAGTTAATGTGAATTAACTTGACTAACCCGTACTCAGGGTTGACTCTGCATAAAGAAAAGCAAAAAAATCACAAAGCTTTAGGATCAATAATTTAATCCCATATAATAAAATTGAAAAAAAAAAGTCAATTTCATATAAGAAACATTGAGAAAATAAAGAGTCAACTCGAGTTAACTTAATTAACCCGCTACCCAGGATATAAGTCAATTTCATATAAGAAACATTGAGAAAATAAAGAGTCAACTCGAGTTAACTTAAAAAAATATTTGGTTAAGAAGATAAAAATATATAAAGGAAGAAAAATAAAATAGGAGAGCATGAAAAAAAAATATATATAGTCAAAGGCTACTTCAACCACCAAAAGACCATACACAATTACCATTCTCTCTTAAAAATCACCGAGCACAGAAAAACGTGACCTTCCCTATAGAAGAAAAACAAAAAGCCTTCTCTCCTTTACAGCTGCTAGTCTTCCAACACATAGCCACACCAGCCTTTTTCCTCTGTCATCCGTGAGCAGCAGTAGAGGTGTTTTCAGCATCAGTCACGTCCAGCAGCCAAGCAACGTCCACTCCCTCTCTTTTTTTCAGTTCATAGCAGCTTTGTTTTTCTTGTTCCGACCGCGAGACTACATCACAGCAACAACACTGAACAGCAGCAGAAGATCCAACCGTAACCAGTTTCACCATCAGCTGAACCTTCCATGTGTATCAGAAGTCTCCTCTACATCAACCATTAGCTACGTGAGCAGCTCCAGCCAGCCAGCAGCAGCACTGGTTTCAGCAACGTGAGTAGTTCCAGCCAGCAGCTGCACTGGTCTCAGTAACGTGAGCAGCTCCTCCTCTCAGCAACGTGAGCAATAGCCTCACCAACTGTCAACCAAGCACCGCCAATAACGTGACCAACTTTACATAAACTATCTCATCAGTAGTATAACAACAGTTCAACCTTCATCTTCAAAGGTATTCTTCATCAGCAACCACTGGTTTCACCGTGACTAGTTGTAACCCAATAGCTTCCTTCAAGTAACAGATCGTGCAACAGCAAGTCTTTGCCTCTCCATCACAGCAGAACAATGATGCGACCCTAACAGAACTTAATAGAATTCGTGAATCCAAGATCTATCTAATTCAAGTTTGAATATGAAACTGAGCTTATGATAATGAAAAAACTTCGCTCCAGAACAACAAGATTATAAATCATCCAATCACAACGACTACAACTGAAAACGAGAAAAAAATAATATAAAATCACTAACAAAGATTGATTAATTTCTTGAAGGGTTGAAGTTCAATCAAGAACCAAGACAAACAATATTTTTATTTTGCAAAATCATTTTTTTCAGAATTATTCAAAAAGAGTACTTACATTATAAAGTTAAGTAATCATAGTTTTCTTAATAAGTCACACATAAACTCACTTTAAATAATACTCAAACCAAGCTAAAACTAGCCCAAACTAATTAAAATAAATAAAATAAACTAGTCTAAAACTTTAACAAGTGTTGTCGCATAAAACAAAGATAGATCAATATCCTAACTAACTAAAATAAGACATGGTCGGTTTTGACCGTAATTTGCTAGCAGTATTAAAGCTCAACTTCAAATAAATAGTTTTCTCTCATCTTAATTAATTAGAAGGCGTGTCTTATATCATTGGAAAGGTATCAAAGTCTAGTTTCTAGCCTAACTAGAATCACATCAAAATTCGACTTGTAGCTCTAGTTATTATCAAAACAGTAGCGAAAGGTCAAACTATCCGATTTGAGTCTTTATATCCCAATCCTTGTGTAATGGCCTTGGTTCCACCATCAAGGCCTTCTTGAACATGAATTAGATTAATCAAAGCTTGGTCTTCATTATTTATTACACTCTTGAAGTCCACCTTAACCCATGTATCTCGAAAAAGTCCATTGAAAACCTCTTTGAACCTCTTAGCCCTATGCCTTGTCACTAGACCAACTAGAACCTCCAATAGATCCGTTGGTGTTGCTTGGATCACATCATTCCCTCTCTCATCAAAAGGATTTGACCTCGAATCATTACCTACATCAAAGAAAGAGAGATCAATAACATTGAATGTAACACTAACACCATACTCACCTAATAAATTCACTTTATAGGTATTGTCATTAATCATTTCTATGTTATGAAAATGACCATCTCCTTAGGTATTAATTTAGATATCTTTTATTAAGGAAATCTTTCCTTCCTAATATGCACTCAAACTCAATCACTTGGTTCAAACCTCACTAATTTTTATCCTTTATTAGCCTTGAATACATATTGTTCATTCTTTTTTCTCTATTTGTTACTGAATCTTTGCATGTAAGTCCTTTACCACCTATGCTTTTTTATTACCATCAACACTATATCTTTCATCAATAGGTAAAGGAATCAAATCCAATGGTGCTAAAGGATTAAAACCATAAACAATATCAAATGATAAATAATTAGTAATAGAATACACACTACGATTATATGTAAATTCAATAAAAAACAAACAATCTTCATAATTTTTAAGATTATTTTGAATGATAGCCCTTAATAATTGAGTTAAAGTCTTGTTTATTCAGTTTGGTTATCTGTTTATGGGTGACAAATAGTAGAAAATAAAAGTTTAGTCCATAACTTACCGTACCAAACCTTCCAAAAGTAACTAAAAAACTTAATATCTCAATCATACACAATGCTCCTAAGAACACCATGTAGCTAAATGACCTCTCTAAAGAAAAGGTTTGCGATATTATTGTACTATCAGTTTTATAGCAAGTAATGAAATGTGTCATCCTAGAAAATTTATCCACAATAAAAAATATGAAGTCTCTTCCTTTCTTAGACCTAGGTAAACCCAAAATAAAATCCATAGAAATATCAACCCAGGGTTCCTT
>Ga0307507_10010645_pt1 | contig 11826 bp, 17 predicted proteins | sample 7_EM_MG_FD_207223 | JGI IMG/M metagenome (GOLD analysis project Ga0307507, IMG submission 207223) | Populus trichocarpa ectomycorrhiza microbial communities from riparian zone in the Pacific Northwest, United States - 7_EM | ecosystem: Host-associated > Plants > Roots > Unclassified | place...
TTTTTTTTTTCATTTTCGCTCTTCTCCCTTTCGATTATTATCTAGGAGGGAGGGAGGGAGGGAGGGAGGGTTTTGCGGTGATTTTTTGGTTGGTTGGTCGGTCGGTTTTTGGTTAATTGGTTGGATGCGGACGGATGATTGACGAGTGTGCGTGTGTGTGGGGTACGATAGGATAATATTCAAGAGGCGATTCGATTACATGAGGCCGGAGGTATGTTTATGTTTAGTTTTATAATCCCTTTTTTCTTTCTTTTTTTTTTTTTCCTCCTCGATTTTATACGAAGACTTGACGTACCTTTCTGTCCTATCCTATCATGAACCCAGGCCTTGCGCGATACCCGCATGATTGACATATGTTTGGTTGATCGGGCGGGGAAACCACTACCACGATATGATGGATTGATAGACAGATAGAGTACCGTACAGTAAAAGCTAACTATACGAAAACAGAACTAAAAAAGTCTACAGCAATCTTCGGACGTCTCGCAGATCCGAACGGTCCAAACAACCCACTATCCCAAGTTCTCTATGGACTCGCCCTCCGGTAAGGAAACCCCTCCCCCCCCCAATTACGATCACCATCTAACATAATGTAAAACTATAGTCATGGCTGGGGCATAGAACCAAACCTCCCCCGCGCACTGACCTACCTCCAATCCGCCGCGCGCAATTCCGCCGCTGTGGAGGAGCTAGCCCTAAAGGCTGGCATGAGCAAGGGCGGGAGCGCAAAAGGCGAGCTCGTGCTCGCGATATTTGAGCTGGGGAATTGCTTCCGTCACGGCTGGGGCGTGCAAAAGGATCCCGTGGCGGCGCGGGAGTACTACGAGACGGCGGCGAACCTTGGGGATACGGACGCCATGAATGAGGTCGCCTGGTGTTATCTGGAAGGGTTTGGGTGTCGGAAGGATAAGGTTCGTTCCACTCTTTTCGTTCACTATCCACTATTCGCTCGATTGGATTTTTCAAAAAAGAAAGAAAAAGAAAAGAAAAGACTAGACGAGAAGAAGAAAGGGTGTAGTAGAAAGAGAGATCAAAAGGAAGAAAGAGGGAAAGAGGGGATAGATGGAGGGGGGGATTAACCGTTATATCCTTCTCCCACTTACCTACATACATACCCACATACATACATACATACACATACCCCATTTCTGCCTGCTTTCCCGTTCACCATTTCCCTCTCTTTCCTTTTCTGCCCTCTAGCATGGCAGCTACATAACGCCATGCTAATGCCATGCTCATGTCATGCACCGCAACTCACTCTATTTATCTATTTAAAATGCAGGTCACAAACTAACTCACTCCAACCACCAGATGAAATCCGCAATGTTCTACCGTATGGCGGAAAAACAGGGCAATAAGATCCTCGGAAATACTTGGTTTGTTTGCCCCCCTCGCCCCCCCCCCGATCGATCCAAGAAGAAGGAAGAGGAGAGAAAGAGGGGTTCTTTGTTTTATTTTTTACTAGTCGGGATCAACGTTTTTCCATCGAGGAGGAAAAGGGAACGAAGAAAGTAATAGGATAGGACTAACGGAGATATACGATGGATATAGGATATATAAGGACAAATACATGGCGGGCGATTAAATAGATCGAATGGATACGGTAGTGCAGGGGTAGGGTTCGATTTCTAATTATTCTCCAATTTTCGATTTCTAATTTCCAATTTCGATTTTCCGATTTTCCCTCTCTTGCTCATCGTGACTTGGCCGCTTGCTTGTTTGTTTGCTTGTGTAGCGTAATAAAATATTTACCTCCTACCGGTATCCATCCATCAAGATGAAGTTAAACGTTAGAAACAAAGAAAAAACCCCTGCTTGAAACATGCTACAGTACTTGTACCAGACCAGACCAGACCCAAAACACCATCAAAATTAGAATAAATAAAAAAACATACCCGACCATCCCACACCTTAATCCCCACCTACCGTACGGAAGTAATAAACACCACATCGCACTAGTACTAGAACACTACGGTACAATATCATACGGCTAAGAACAAAACCCACCATCCCAGCCCCAGCCCCAGCCCCAACCCCAACCCCAAACCCTCCATACTTCCCCCTCCTTGGAGGGACCTTCATTCAACCCCTCCCCCCGCCCCCGTTAAGAGACAAAAACATTTTAACTTACTAAGAAAGGCAAGTCCAACGGATCCCAGCCTCAGGTTTCAATTATTATTCTAGCTCTTATGATACTTAGTAAGGTAACCTAACATAACACAAGAATACTTACAGACGTTAACTATATTTAACTTAAACCTGCCTGCCCGCCTTACCTTTTCCCAAAACAAAACCAAAAATATAAGCGATCGTTCCCGGTCCCCCTAACTACCTATGGTATTGTAGCACCGAACGGTCAGTGACCCGATTTCACTTTCATTCATTCATTCTAGCCTCGCTCGCGCCTTGCCCTGGGCTGGACTAACACCCTGCCCTGCCCTGCCACAACGCATCTTTCAGCTCGATTCTTGCTTGCCCCAGCACAAGCACCAGCGCTGTCTGTAACCGATCAATCAATTCACTTCACTTGACTTCACTTTTCTTGAAGGTAACTCTCTCTCGTATTTATTCAAAAAACCCAGAATTCAGTAGAAACGGAGAAATAATTATTATCTCTACCTTAATACACAAGTAACCTTAAAGCAAAACCACTTGCCCTTCCCTTCCCCTCTCCCTTCCCGCTTTCCCCCCATCTCAACAAAGATATGTACTGAATGGAAAAAAAGACAAAGCGAGATATGATAAAAAGGAAAAACCGAACCAGTGATTTTTGTTACTCAAAAAACTCCACACAACCCTACCGCATTAGACGAATAAAAAAAATCAAAGCAAAAAAAAAGGCAAGGAAAAATTGTGTTCAAGTTAAAAGACAAGAATGGAAATAGACAGATAAAAAAAGATCGCCTTACTCATAACGTCGTCAAGCTTCGTAGCTTCGTAGCTTCGTAACGGCGTAGACATCGTAACCTCGTTACCTTCGTGATTGGAATAAATGAAAAAAAATAGCAAGGCGAAAAGCAAAACAAACAAGGCAAAAAGCTCAAAAGGCAGGGAGTAAAGGAAAAAAGAAAACCACCATTTCCAAACCCAATGTGTGCCCTAGACGAATTTACAAAAATGAAATGAAACGGGAAGAAAAAAAAACAGAATTCGAAAAAACCGCTAAAAGCAAAAAAAACTCTCAAAGAGGCCACCGTAAAGGGACCAACCTGGGGAACCTGCCACAGGTATATATCCTTATCAAGAAATGAAGAAAAATAATATACCGTGGAGAATGTAAGTGAGGAAAAAGAGTTTTTAAACAAAAACCAAAAAAAAAAAAACTTCAATCCAAAAAGCTCAAACGAAAAAATAGGAGCTAAGAAATAAGAAAGAGGAAAACCAACGCAAAGCTAAAAATCAAAAGACCAATTTCAAAAAAAAAAAAAAAAAAAAAAAAGACGAGATCAAAAACCGCTATGCCAACCCAAGGCCTTTCATCAATGCCGCCCAAATGATTCAATAAATCATCAAAAACCACCACCCAACCTTTTCATCACAATATCTTCACACATACAAACATCACACGAAGCCACCCGACGGGTAATAAAAATATACGGGAGGACAAATAAGAGTACACCACATAGCATGATCAATAAAAGCTGCTTCAAGACAAAGGAAAAGTATTGTAAAGGGTGTAATGTGGGAGGCCTATCCGACCGGCAACGTCTGCGCACAGACAGCCAGGAAGGATGAAAGGCACAGGATATAAAACAAAGGAAATGTCAAGCATGTGGGTGAAGACCCAGTCGATCAACTGTCGCTCCATGTAGATCACGGAGGGATGGCGATGAGGAGAAGGTGGGATTCCATGAATCCGGTCCCCAATAAGATATAGGGAAGCAAATACGCAAGGAAAGAGACGATGGCGTCAAGTGCGTTTGTGTGGGTGTCTCAAAGTCTCCATATTTTTTTATTCATCGGGAGAGAAGAAAAAGGTAGTAAGGAAATAAGTTTATACGGCGCTATCGCCATATCCACCGGCCTCGCAGTCGTTGGAGGAAGCTTGTTGAGCCTGTTGAGACTGAGCACGCTGGGCGAAAGCAGCAAAGCGACGAACAACCTCGGCATCAACCTTATCCCAAAGAAGCGAGCGAGTGTAGACATCAGCGGCAGTAGGCTTGTTTCGCATGGAAGCAAGGCCTTCTTCCAAATGGCGCCGGTTTCGAGCAACTGGTTCGGGATCGCGAAGGAAGTTGTTTGAGGTAACATCGTTGTATTCAGCAGCTGTCAACTGCATGAACGATTCGTGTTGCTGTTCAGCCGAGGGCTTCTCCAATCGAGCGTTCAACATTGCCAAAGAAGAGTCAAGTCCAACCATCTGGGATACAGACGATTTCGCAACCATCCATGTGTCCGACGTGGGAGAAACATCAGCAGCCTCAACACGGCCAGCTTCTATTGGAGCAACACCAGCATCCTGGAAGATGTTGTTCAAAACATCTGCCGAAGCAGATTGCAACTGCTTGGGAATTGGTGGGAGTGAGGGAACAGAAGTCTTAGAAGAAGCAACAAATGCACCACACAAAAGAAGCTACAAAAAAATATTAGCGTCAACACCAAATAAACAAAGGTACGATATAAACTTACAATGAGCAACAGACCGGGAGCGGCAGCTGGTTTCTCGGCATCGCGTGGCTGGATTTTCTCGGATTTGATCGGAGCAATGTCGGAAGACGACATGGACATGGGATCGCCCCAGCACCCCGACCCGAGATCGAAGTCAGAATCAAGATCGAAGGCGTCGCTGAATCCAGATGAGCTAGGGGCATGAGCCATAGGAGCATGGTCAAGAGCCTCCTGCATCTTCTGGGCTTGACTCTCGAGGTAAGCGTTCTTCTTGCGAAGTTCACGGGTCTCGATAGTGTGCTCGCGAACGATATCCTCCTTCTCCATCTGAAGTGTCTCAGCCTTGTGGGCAATAAAGTCACGCTCCCGGATCAGATTCTCAATTCGTTGATGCATCTGCTCCTCCTGCATCGACATGGCGTTAAGCTTGTCCTCAAGGTCTTGGATAACAGCACTGTGTATTTTCTTCTCCTCTTCCAAACGCTCAGTATGCTGCTTCTTTCGTTGCCGTGAGTCGAGGCTAAATTTAGTAGCGTTAGCTTTATGACAAACAAATTTCCAATTTGGGTTAAAATGAAACAAAGGGGAGGGCTAGACATACGCAGCCTGTCGGTTCCTGAGTAACCGCTTTTGTTGCTTCAACTCCTTGATCTCGTTATCATCTTGAGACCGCGCAATCAACTGATCAATGTTCATCAAAGTCCTCTCGGCCGGGATATCGAAGCGAGCATTCTTCTTTCGGATCCCATCTCGTCGCATAACATGTAGCGGGGAGTGAGCACGGGGGCCGGGACTCTGTTGCCTCATCCTCTTCTGCAGAGGCTGCGAATCATGACCCTCAGCACCCGAAGCCTGTGCCCAATCCTTCTGAGCTGGCGTTGAAGGAATGGAAGAAACCGCACCAGCACCCTGGAATACTGTGGCATGAGGGGTGATGTGAACGTCACTACCAAAAGCACCAGCCGGGCCAGCACCACCGATAGCAGGAGCTAGGTATGCCGAGCCATCTTCGAAGGCCGTGTTAGGGAAAGCATTGTTGTCGTACACTGTAGGAGTGCACGAACCCGATGCACCGTGATTAGATGACCACGAGCCGTTCTGTTGGGCAAACGCGGGTTGAGCCTGCTCAAGTTTAATGAATGGGTTGTTTGTTCCGTTGCTGTGTTCGAATGTTGCTGCCGGTACTGGTGAGTTATCGTCTGCTGGACCCGCAGACAGACCCATATCATGATCCTCAAAATCCCAGTCATTTGAAGGTGAAAAGATAGCATTAGTCTCAAGGAGGGAAGGTCGTCGTCGGTCGATAGGGGACATATCGAGGGCAGAGTCGAGGAGATTGTTGTCGAGTATGTTATCGTCTAGTACTGATGATTCATCATCGTCTAGCCACTGTTGCTGTTGCCGCCGTGTATCGAGGGAGAGGCTGTTCTGTTGAATGTAGTGATCCATGGGGTAGTGGAATGCCGAAGCCATTATTGTTCTGGTCGTGTATTTGTGCTGGAGGGAAAAGGAAAGGGATTGTGTGGGGTAGTAGTAGCAGTAGGGTAAGGTTATGGAGAAATCTAGAAAAGGTAAATAATAGTAAATACGGGTACAGTACTCCTTCAACAAAATGGAGAACGACGGAGTTGTTGGAGGTTTATCGTAAATAAATAAAAATGTATCGGAATATAATAATATCTCGTTGGGGACGACAGTCTGTACAGACAAATGGGTCGACTTTAATTCACGTTTGCTTAACTATCTGGGAGGGAAAACGAGCAAGAGAAAGCCGTGTTCTGGCTTCCAATCTGCCGCTATATAGGAAGTTCAGGCTCTGGTATGGGAAGACCGAATGGGAAGGGGGTGGAAGAAAATGGGTAGGGAAGGGGGGGAAGTGAACCAGTGTGTGAGCAAATGTGGGTGGTAGCAGCAGGAGCAGCAGCAAGTAACATGCAGCAACAGGAGGACAGGGCCAGGGGGGGGGAAAGAGTGTGTGAGAGGGAAGGGTTCAAATGGTCAGTGAGTTTTCCCACGAGTAAGAGGTAAGCCCGCAAGAATAGTGTGGGTGTGAGTGGTGAAAAGGGTACGAACTCGGGCTGGGATGTCCCCAACCGTTTACCCAATCCGTTCTCGCAGATGGGAGGGGGGCCCAGCCAGTGACAACGAATCAAACAGGGTCATGCATGTCGAGGTCCCATTTTCCTATCCATCAACCTCACAAAAACGCTTCCCACCCGACATTTTGGCCCACCGGACAGGCATCGCGTCGCGGTGAAGGAAGAGAGAGGAAGGGTCTCCTCTCACCCGCTTCACAAAAAAGCCTTTCAGTAATTCTGAGAATAGAACTTTTGTCTGTGAAAGGCAGTGAGCTGAGGGTGAATGAGCGAGAAAAGAGGAAATAGCCCCTCCTTTGCCCCCCATCTCAAACCTTTCCCCCACTCAACTCACAGAATCTCATCCACTTATATCAAGTACCCGCCCCCCTTGTAACTTGAGTACCGCAGATAGTTCCCCTTCCGCCGCTTTGACTGGCCATCATTCAATTCAATTCCCCTTCCCTGAGTCTTTCCTATCCATTCAGACTCTGAGAAGAAGGCAAATCATCGCAACGAGGCTGGGTCGATTGGTTGCCCGTAGAGTAATGAGTAAAATCCAACACCTTTTTACTGCCATGTCTGACCAGAGAGAGAGAGGCGGACATGGAGAGCCAGAGGCTAGGTATGCTCAATCCAGTACTCACATACGAAGCAGGGAGCAAAGCATTCGCGCCCACTTGCGTACTCGAGTACTTGTTGCCTTCGGTAGGTCCACCGTCCCTTCCCCGGTCCCAAGACCCAGTCCCTGGTCCATCACCTCTCACTCACATAAACTTGGATAGAAGAAAAAAGAAAGCAAGAATGACCCCACTTCAAAGCAGCGAGTAGGAAAGAATGGTTGTCGAGAAAGTGAAAAAAGTGAATGAGTGAGTGAGTGGAAAAAAAAAGGCTCCCTGGTTTCCTCTCTTTCTCTCTTACTCGTGCGGTACAACTACGGTAGTTACCTTCAGTTTATCACTCTGGGTTGCTATCATAAGCGTCCAGTCGAAAGCTGTCAGTCGACTGTGCCTCAAAATGGAAGAAGAAAAAACATATCTCTCTACAATCCCATCCACTCAAAGCCTCCTCCTCCCTGTGAACGAACGAAAGTTTCTATCACTCATCACATCTCCCGTAGCCCTCGTGAACCTTTCTCCGTCGTGCCGAGAAAAATAAAATATAAATATTCTATAAAAAAAAATAAAAAATAAAAAAAACCTCTCCTTCCATGGCTATCGTAGCTAAAACTAGTTTGCCGTAACTGAAGCTTCCCCGCTGATCAACCCAACAAACCTAACTTAACTCCATTATCCCCTTAGGAGAATAATCGGAAAAATATGTTGCCCTTATTCCAACAACTATTATGACGAAGGCTGCCCATTTGCCCTCTGACAGCTCAGTCCATACAAGGTTTCCCCATGTTCCTGTCTCTCTTTGCGCACTCTCGGTCACTTGCGGCTGCCTTGATTTTTCATTTTTCTCATCCAAGGAATGAGTAAGTACTCGGGAAGGAGAAGAAAGCACGAAAGCGAAGAAAAAAAGAATTGTTTTTGGCCCCCTCTCCCATCCAGCTACGTCTTCCCCCGGTCCACCATCAAGCATCATTGCGTGCGTCTTTGCTTGGATCAGCAAGTCCACTGTCCCGGCAAGCAGTCAAGCAACCTTACCCCCGCTCCCTTGGATGTTAGAGCGAAAGGGCAAAAAAAAGTAAAAGGATGCGGCCGTGGCGCAAACAGGAAGAGGGAATATCCCAACTAATTCCCGGGCTGAAAAAAAAAAGAGTTTCCTCGGATACCCAACTCGCAGATTAGGAATGGAGTTTTGCACCAAAAGGAAGAGAACAAGCGCAACGCAGTGCAATGACAGGGAAAGGAAAAGCAGCCAGGTTCATTCCTGCAAAACATGTACCGTTACCGATAGTCTCTCTGCAAAAAAAGAATTGGGCTTAATGAAACTGGATAATAATGGTAATAATAACCGCTACCATCTGAGGGAATGACGAGAAGGAAAAAAAAAAAGGAAAGGAGTGAAGGAGAAAGGTACAAAAATAACGATGAAAAAGAAGAGAGAGATGAGGTAATTGGGTATGTACCGGTAGCAATTCTCGATAGCAGCCATTGATTGACAGGAAGGAGAGACACAGGGACCGGGGTCGTGTCGGAGGTACCGGTACTAGTACTGTGATAGCGGAATTTTTAGAGCAGCGTCAAGTCAAACTGCCGCAGAAATGAGGAATGAAAGGAAAAAAAGGAAAGAAGGGCGATTGGGACCTTGTGTGTGGGGGGGGCTGAAAAGGGTAAGGTTCGTAAAGCGAGATCTCCATCCAACCACGATCTCGCGATAGAAGTGGTACCGGTACCGGCGGGTGCGAAAGTTCTGGGCTCTCTCCTCACTCAACTCTCACTCGTTCCATCTCGCTCGACCCCCTCACAAACAAACAAAAACCATGTCAAACATGGGCAGTTACATTAACCGTAGCGACTGGCAGGTCACTATTATTGGGCGGAGATATACATGATAAAGGAAGGAAAGCGGCGGGGCGGGTAGCTGAGTTTTTAAAAACGAGCAAGAGACGAATGAGGAGGAGCTTTCGGGTGCGCCCAAGGAAGGGGAAGCGGTGGAGAGAGCACCTGTTGGATGAGATGTGAGGGAAGATGTTTTTTCTCGAACCAAAAAAACAAAAGGACTCACCAAAAAGGGAAAAAAGGAAAAACGTACTGTAACAAGAGTCCAAGGAAAAAAGCAAAAAGTTATCAAATCATGCCTTTATCATCATCTATCCTGCCGGTACCGGTACGCTAGCCTTGAATACAGTACTGTAGGAGTACCGTACTGTGGGCTCCTAACGACGTAACTTGTACTGTACCCAATAAGCGAAAAAGCGATCCACGCGCGCGTGAGCAGATCGCGAAGGGAGCTGGGTAAAAAAAAAACATAAAACGCCAACCTATCCTCCTATCATCGATCCGAATGGCCGGTTCATCAATCCAATCGAATCCCTTCACCTTTCAACCAACTACAAGATACCAAACCAAGAACAGGGCTGGATGGCAAACGCCTCGTAGCGTACCGTCGTATCCACCTTCTTGCGGGGGAAGGGACGGAGGCGACAAGACCTTTCAGCGGAGAAACCATTCCTTCCTTGTCCTCCTCTCCTCGCAGTTCGTTGGAATCATCGCCGTCGTCGCCGTCTTCTGTCCGGAAGATAGTTATGTCTTAGGTACCCCAAAAGCAAAGGGAAATGCCCGAAAAGAGCAAGAGAAAAAAAAGAAAAGAAGAAAAGAAGAGGAAAGACCACCATCCTCAAACCCCAGCCTCAACGAACGAAATGCACCAAAAGGCGAAGCGAGGGAAAGCCGCCCTCATCGTTAAAAAGGAAGGAAAGCAGGAGCAGGAGCAGCAGAAAGGCCCACCGGACCGAAAAAGGAATTTGCTCCAATGCAGATCAAGAAGGAAGGGCTATCACCTTAGCACTAAGCCAAGTTTGCCGCAAAGCTCAACCCCACCAGTTTACGCTACCGCAACGCAACCAGTCGGTAGAAGGCAGTACCGTATGATGCCGGCACTCGTACTGTAAGTTGACCCCAAACCCCCAATAAGATGTCAGGTTCGAACTTCTCCAAACGGCCTTCCCGCTTGCATTGGCTTCCCATCCATCCATCCTCCCCATCCTGTAATGTAACTGTAGCCTGTAAGGTTTCTCCAACCCCGCCTTCTTTCCTCCCTTCTTCCCATTCCTCCTAGCTTTTTTTCCCATCGCAGGCGTAGACTACTAGACTCCTATCATAAGTTACCGGAGGAGGAAAAAAAAAAGGAAAAAAACATCACACAAACTCCTATTCCATACCGCCGCTTTTTCGTCTCCCTTCCCCTTCGGACCGGGCCAAACCACCATCCACCTAAGCAAGCAAAAAACAGCACCGCAATAGTAATAACACCGAACCCTAGTGTTAGCGTTGTGGGAATAGCAGGAAAAGCAGCAGCAGCGACTCCGAAAAAAACAAACAAAAGTTCCCACAAACCAGGACTCCAAGCGATTGGTTCGGGCACAACTCTAAACCCATCCGTGCCCCACGCGCCTCCCCTCCGAACACAATCCTAGTTTACAATTCATGCTCCGCATCGGGTTGGAGTTCCCTCGATAGTGATTGGGAAAAATTGTTTTTTTTTTTTCCTCTTTTTCTTTTTCTTTTTCTTTTACTAACCGCAGTGCACCAGTAGAGGACCGTCATGCGCAGGTCGTGACCTGCCTACCTGCTTAGCTGCCTTGCCTGGCAACCTGCCTACCTACCTTACTTACCTTACCTACCGGTAAGGTAAGGTAAGGTAAGGAATGACCCGGGATGGAAAGCACCGTAGGCGTGATATAATAATATAATACCGTAATAAGAGGAAAGTATATTGTATCATGGTATGTATAATAGAAAAGTTAAAAATGCCGAACCCGGTGACCGACATGAGCAGTACTCGTACAGTAGCGCGTGGTAGTTGAAGGGAAGGCGGGGGAGGGAAGGGAAGGAGGAGGAGGAAAGGAAAAGGGTAGTTTAGGAATTCCCCGTGCCTAACATACTTGCTTACAGTACTTTACCTACTTACCGCACCTGCCACCATGTCGTCGGGTAACGCTTTCTTTTCCTCTCTCAGCACATTTTTTTTTTTTTCCTTTTCGAAATGCTGATGCTGATGATACCGATTATGGTTTACCGTAATGTACCAAGTACCGTTTCTGTTGCTGAATTCGGTTACTAGCTAGCTATCCATCTATCTAAACTTTATCCTTGTGTCGCTGCTTGAACTGTGAGCAGTGAGGTAGGTAGGTAGGCAGGTCATAGCGTCCATCCATCCATCCATACCAATACAGTACTCTAGTACCGGTACCGGCAGTAGTTTTTTTTTTTCTTTTCGAAAACGGAGTACAGATTAAACATGATGTAATTACCGTACCGTATTGCAACTACGGTATGGTAATTAACTAACTAACTAACTAACTCGGACAAACTACTACTACTGACTAACTAGCTAACTAACTTAATCGAATACAATCGCCTCCAAATACCATACCGGGCTATAGGTACCGGTACTGTACAATAAATAGTACCTAGTCTACGGTACCGTAAAAATTGGGAAGATCCAGAATACGCTAGCATGGGTAAGAAAGTGC
>Ga0307507_10010646_pt1 | contig 11824 bp, 17 predicted proteins | sample 7_EM_MG_FD_207223 | JGI IMG/M metagenome (GOLD analysis project Ga0307507, IMG submission 207223) | Populus trichocarpa ectomycorrhiza microbial communities from riparian zone in the Pacific Northwest, United States - 7_EM | ecosystem: Host-associated > Plants > Roots > Unclassified | place...
GATGGACTTTTGCTGAAATTTGTATCGAATCCCGTTAATGAAATTTATATTCTCAAGCTTTACCAACTCTAAGCAAGTCGTCCATGGCATGCTAATCAACAATCTATCCAATTAACTAGTGAAAGTTGTTGAAACTGTAAGCAACTGACCCCTTGCCCACCTCAGCCATGATCCTTTGGCAATGCGGAACGGCATCGAGTTCTTGTTTTAGGCTCCTTTCACTATTTCAAGTTTTCAGATTTAGATTCGTTGATCGTTTGCAGAACCAAGTTTTTACCCCTAAAAATATGTCAGGAGTTTTTCAGGAACATGTCAGATGCCGAGTCTCAACAAAGCCCCTTACATGGGGGGCCCGGGCAACTTTCGATGTCTGTGATAAATTCTTGGTCAATAACGGCCTCAGGGGGCTTATTGTGAGTGCATGCTTGCGTTCGAACGCAGCCGCGATTACAGGACGTGTTGGAAATTCCGGTGAGTTCGCATCTTCGTATCGTGGATGGCAAGTTACATGTCCGACTCAGCCAATTGAAGGTTATCATTCTTAGAGCAGCGAGAATAAGTAGCAAGGCCTGCACAACTGAAATGCTTAATGGCTCCACAAAGGGGTAAATTCTTTCCTGATCCCCTCCCATCCATCAACATTTGACTCTCACACATTCCCCGCTTCCCAATGCCCATCCACGACTGGATCAAAGTGAGTCTGTGTCTAACTATTATAAACAGGCGGTTTTAAGCTTAGATATCATAGCGGTAATAGGGACTTCGGTGATTATTGGTTTTACACGTCCAGGGGGTTTAGAGGGGAAGGGAACCATCATATAATATTGTGCCGTCTTCTTCAATTCTTCCCAGACATGACCCCCACGTTCGCTACCTGGTTTGCATTCATCTCAACTGTTTTGCGAGTTTCGGCCCAAGTTTGTGTACCACCGACTGGTGTCAGTGCTCTCTCTATTACTCCAATCACATCATTCACAGCCACTTTCGCAGCTTTTTTGCTGTCCAACAGTCAGTTCAAATGGATCGTATTTGCAGGGCCAACAGACTGGGCCATTCAGCATCTTCTGCAAGTAAGTCTACCGCAGTCACTCAACCATGCCAGCTGGCTCTCAACATTATCGGTTTTCGCAGCTACGGATCCGGATCAAGTTTCTTCGAGTGCATATTTGTGGGTCCTTGTTGAACCATGTCTTCGAACTTGAATTGATTCCCCCAGGACCCACTTACTGGATCAGGTGCCACCATTCCTGGCTGTTCGTCGAGGGCGCCCATAAATCCCAACTTTCCGACTACCTGTGCTTTGACCAATGAATTGCATCCCAGTGCCGGCGGTGCGAAGTGTGTCGATCTTCGCGGAAATTCCCAGGCAAATGGAACTCCAGTCCAAATGTAAATTTTATATGTAAACACCTTTGCAGAGTTGAAATTTAACATTTTTAGCTATGACTGTAATGGATCACCGGCTCAACAATGGATTTTTAGTCGGGGAAAGACGCAAATCCGACTTGCAGGAACCAATTTCTGCCTTGATGCCGGCTCGAGTGAGTGGGCAAAACACTACCGTTTATTCACAATCTCAACCTCTTGCTCCAAGCTCCTGGAAATGGCGTTGGTATGAAACTATGGCAATGTTATGATAATCTTCCCGCCCAAAATTGGGTCTACAATGCGGATAACCAGTTTGTTTTGAGTGGAAAAGGTCAACAACTTAGTTGCCATATTCCTCCTCCAATAACATGCAAATTTTTCAGATTTATGTCTCGACCTGAATGGCGGCAGTTTATCGAACTCGAATCAACTTCAAATATGGCAATGCGGTGGCGGAAATCCGAACCAGGTTTGGACCTAGGAACCATTTTGTCAAATATTGTGTATGTCTTTTCTGGCCTGCCGAGTCCTAATATACCCCGTACCTTGCTTTATATATATTGTGTTGATATTCATCAGTTGAGTCATCTTATTGGTCTGGACTCGGTGTTGCTCCAAAGGTTGCATTAATTAGCATAATCACCGAAGGCATTCTGAACAGTAAACGTGATATAAAATTTCGAGGGTGACAAACCCTGGTCGAAAATCCTAATCCTCCCATAGCTGAATTGATGCGTCCTACCTGAAGTCAGGTGGATCATCTATTACTCCTCGCTTGCATGAATTATCGTTTCGCGTGACTCTTCCTTGTGGGGACGACCAGGTATGTCTGTCATATTCAGAAGAATAGTTATTGGATGACCAATTGACCGAGACGTTCCAACACCCATTCTTTGGTACTACCTCAGTGACGAAAAAAAAAACACTTTCAAGTTCTGGTGAGATTTTACTACTTACCATACAGGAACATTGTGTCTCATTTACATACAGAGTAAGGAAAGCATCAGCACTAAATCTCTCAACATTCCATGTAGTGAAAACTTTAAAATTTAAAATCTGGGAGTGGGGAGTAGATCAAGTCTTTGGAATACTGGACCTCGATCTAATGGAACGTGTGGAAAGGGCGAAGGAATAGCTCGAATAATATCTTGACATGACTGAAGATAAAAGAAAGCAGCAGAAGAGGGCAATGGACGCTCTTCGTGAAATTCTGGGTAAGACTTACCATTTCATTCTGCTAGTCATGTTGACAGTGGCATTAGACGATGATACACTTGAGACTGGTAATGTCGTCCTATCCTGCGCTACGGCAACGACGTTATACTAAGCCCTCGGCTGGTGTCTTACAGAGTAACATTAATAAAGACTTAATGGATTGTACTGCATGTTCCTATCAAATAAGACATTATTGAAGCTGATGACACGTCTATATCTTGCCTATGTTTTCGTCTTCAGACTTATAGGCCTACAGATTAGAGGTCTGCACAGAAAGCCGAAATCGCGGGCCCGTATGTGAAGTTCAGTCTTTCGTCAGTCTTTCTTTTCCGTGCCTCGACTCACTGAAAGGGCCGCATTCCTGAGCCCATTGTCCTACACTCACTACCAAACGCCGTGTCTCAAGACTTAGATTTGGCTACCGAGGATCCACAGAACCTAGCAGCAAAGAGTGTCTCTCACGGAGACGGTATCTAAGGTGACAACACCCCTCCTACACGAAGCAGCAAAACACTGCTGCACCTTATGACTGCCACGATGAAGGATAAGGCTCTGGTATGTAGCAGTCAAATTAATGTCTTGGGCTCTATTATCCCGATTAGATTCTGCTATTATTGACAGCCGTCGTTTCTCTAGCCCTGGGTCTTTTCAAAGATTTTGTACCCCTAGGGAAGATGATGAGACACCTGTCGGCTGGGAGGGAGGTTTCGCCGTTTTGCTCGCCTGCTGAACGTAAGGTCTTCATTTGATCCAGGTCATTGACGGACCGGTGAACGACCAGCATCAGGAATATCACATGTCTCCTTGGCACTTCTCCGATTTCCTTGAAGAAGCGCAATCTCGGTCTTGCTACCAAAGAGAACCCTTTTGCCCGTGTTGGGATCGTCGTTCTCGAAAGCCGTTGAATTGCCTGCAATAGTTCATTGAAGAGCTCTGCAGCGCAGTAGAAAGAACGTCATTGAGTTTGGCCTGGTCAATCGAGAAATCATAAGGGTGCTCGCGTTTAACTTTGCAGTCTCCACAGCATTTGTCCATGGGCTTTTTTCGCAAACAAATTTGGCATGAATCCCAACAGGACCAGCAACCACTGTCATGGAAATTTGGGTCAGCACGCCCGTCTTGTCAGTACAAATGACTGTTGCGTTGGCCATTGCTTCACAAACCTGATACGAACAAGCAGTTTCTTGTATGCCATCTGCGTCGTTGCAAAAGTCAAAGCCCGGACATCATGATGAGTTAGTGGGCGGAGCACACCTTCTGGAACGGCAACAACAAATGATGTCAGATTCACCATATTGAAGGACCTCGTCGCATTTGACGTTGTGACCAGAAATGAATATGCCATCGCAAGGCATATCTCCCACAACGGTTTCCTGTATCAGAGTGTAAATGGATTTTTCCTCTGAATCTCTGAATGGAAGACAAATTAAGTCACAACCAACCTTGATGTCAATAACGTTTTCACGCCACCTCCACGGCCAGATGACCCGCTTCTCATCCGACTGCAAAGCCATGGGCGTGGTTATCGAGAAGTCGATCGCGCGTATTTCAAGGGTGCCTCGGAAATCCTTGCGAAGAGACCAATTATACACGTGGCAGTTAGCGAGGATGGAGATTACGGTCCTGGCAGTGAGATCAACAACATCGACGGGCTTGCTTGGGAGAAGATCAGCCGGACGATTATCTTCTACGCCAGCCAGACACTGCGTATCATTGCTCTTGGTTTATCGAGACTTCGAGACTTGGCCAAGGATTTAACTGTGTCAACAACCAACTTGAATACATATTCTAGTCTGGTTAACAGCAAAAAAGCCTAGCATGTCTGAGAAGACAGACAACGTGACTGACGTGTTCTCCACAGTGAGACATACTATAAAATAGCACAACAATTTGTCTTGGCTTCTCGATCCCTCTCTGCCATGTACTCTAGGTTATACGTTCTGATTGCTACACTTGCTACCGCCGTCCATGCCAGCATCATGGTAAAGTCGGTCGATGGCTCCTTTGTTCCCTGGGGCTTTCTACCACGTGCGACAAATGGTAGTGGAGGCCTCGCGGTGCGTCTGACAAACAACAATGACATGGCCTATCTAGTGAGTTTGAATCACTCACATTGAGATTCAATGGATCTGAGTCATTTGGCCATAGGCAACCATCATTATGGGTGGGTTGCTCAAACCTACTAATTCTATATTCCCACTCAACGACAGGAAATAGGAACCCCTCAACAGCAGGTCGCGATGTCTGCTTCCTTATCGTTGAATTATATTTCAGTGGCATCCCCCCCGTCCGATGTGAATAACGCTACGTAGTGGGTGTGAGTTTTTTCCTACACATTGTTGACTCAAAGCTTTTGGATGCAGCTATAACCCTGGGGTTTCGACTACTTATATTCCGACCAATGACGTTGCAAATATTCAAACACTCTCCGGTCAGAATATCTCAGGTCGTTTTGCGGGCGAGACATGTTCGATCAAGTCTGCAACTTCGGTAAGGACCTGGTCGTACAATGCATCGGGTAAGTAGCATTCGCATTTTCTGACACTTTTCTCAGTCACTACATCCGCAGTCGTCTTGACAAATAATTCTGTGACGAGTGAACTATATCCAAATGGTTCTAGGGGAATTGTTGGCTATGGCGTCAAACTCCCATCGGGTTCACCCTCAAATGCCTCTCTGATTGGATCATTCTTACCGTACGTAATGTTCGAGATTGCACGTTCATGTCTCACCAGAGCTAACGTCTGACTGATTAGAGCGAACTTTACCAACGCAGTCTGCGGAATCGAGATAAATCATAAGGATGATCCTGTTCCAGACGGTATTATAACAATGGGTGCAGTCGATACTTCTGCGTAAGTTTGACGCTGCAAAACATTTCGTGGCTATAAAATAACCCTCTTTTAAAAACATAGATTTACAGGGAACTTCACCAACGTGATGGTGCCATCGGATAGCCAGGTTTCTTGGTCTGTTCCATTTGACAGGATCTCATACCTTGCCGGTAACACTACCGAAAATGCATCGGGTGTCGTTGCTAGTGTGGATATCTTGTGTTCGAGACAATTTCCTTGCCTCACGCGACCACATGTATCTAATCCTGGTGTTTCTAGACACCGGAATTAAACTTCCTACAGAAGTGGCCCAGCAAATCTACAGAGGAATTCCGGGCAGCCAAGCCGTTTCAAATAGTGTCTGGTCTCTTCCGTGCAATTCGACATTTCAAGTCACACTGACTTTTAGCGGTGCAAACTTCACGATAACTGAACGAGACACCATCCAAAAGGATTCAAATGGAACTTGCTTCGGTGCTGTCACTGGAGGGGCACAGAATCTGGCTCAAGTTGGTGCACCTTTTTTGCGCAATGTTTACACGTACGTCATTGCATACTTGTTGCCTATCATCGATATTAACTCACTTCGATACTTAGACAAATTGGTGCACAAAAAGCAAGTAATGGATCGGTTACTTTCTTTGTTGGATTCGCAACGAAGAACGTACGTCAGAGTTGAAATACAAAGAGATAATTAAGAAAAACCTTTCTAATACAATTTTATTTATCTTCATGTTGTATACTTATTTCAACTAATTATGTACTCAATAATGAGTCGTTTAAATACTGTTTTCATTGTTGTAACGTCACACCAACCATGTTGAGACTATGGAAGCTACCGCGGGGTTGGAAGCTACCGAGGGTTTCAATTGTGGCTCATTAAAAGTGCTAACCGCACTCAAACGGCATAATTCTCCTTCCTGCCTCGCTCTCATCCGAAGGATCACTCATGACAGAGGACTTGGGAGTCCGTAATGAATTCTGTTGAAATTCAAGTTGATGGACAACGTAACCGTTCTGTCAAACAGTACTAGTCCTATTTAAGTTAGCCTAGTTGACGGCAAAAAGCCTTGAAACTTGTAAGACTACGACGTGAAATGACGTCACCACCACCATCTGTCTCAAATTTCACTCCTAGAGTTGATTTCAGGTCTATACATAATACCCCGAGCAGCATGCTCCACAACTTGATTTATCAAGTTTTAATGAAAAAATCTGCTGCGAAGCCTGACTCCGAGTTGTCGGAGAAATGATTAACTTGAACTCGCTGTCCGCGCAGCACTCCGAATGTTTTGAACTTGTAACCAAAAAAATGAAACAACTGCATTAGATTTATTTGAATAAGTATTAAGTTGTATTGTTGTCAAATCGATGTAGCCAACAATAAAAATTTGTATTACCAGAGGACGAGAACATCAATGTCCCAAATCTTGGTCGTTGCAACGCCAGCTGGGTTCCAGAGTAAAAGAAACTCTGCTACTTATCGGAATTAACTGCTTCTCGTCACGCGTTACAGTCACAATACAAATCGGCTTCTTTCACATCCGTGCCGGTCCACTTAGTAATAAGCAATGCAAGGCTTACCGTGGTCTTACTCTTACTCTTGCTAATCTTGGCGCAAAACTCATCTTTGTCATCTTTGTCAAGCGTATAATATATTGCGGCAATGTAACCTTGGGTAGTGTACCCCGTTTCCTTTCCTCTGTCATTTGTATAATCTCCTACCATGCGACCTACGTTGGAGACTGACGTTGAACAGGCTCCAGTCCTGCGTTTGGCTACGTTGCAAACTTTTGATTCAAGCCAGGAAAAGGTTAGCCAGGAGAAGGTGGAAACCCTGGCTGTTTTCCAAAAGGATGATATATCTTTTCCTGAGGGTGGCCTGAGGGCATGGATGGTAGTTCTAGGAGGGTAAGTGTTGATAGTCAACGGATAGGCAATGGTTATTGACTCGTTGCAGATTCCTTGTCCAGTATTGTTGTTTGGGGTGCGTACCATTGTCTCTCAATGGCACCTCGAAATTCAAATCTGGCCAGGTACATTACCTCATTTGGGGTATATCAAGATTACTATGTGAGGAAGTACCTAAAGTCGTACTCGCCAAGTGCTATTGGGTATGTGACGAATAGCTTATAAGGATACGATCGATGGCTCATGTTTATGCAGCTGGATCGGTGGCATACAAATATTTCTCGCATTTTCTTCTGGCGTCGTCTCAGGACGTTTATTCGACAAAGGATACTTGTATGTATATGTGAATTTAACATTCTATGCTGTTCTCTCATGTTCGCTGTAGCCGTGCCATGATGATAACGACGATATTTCTCTACGCACTTGGGTGTAATATTGGATTCAACGGTTTTCTTGTCGCAATGCTAATTGAAATTTCTAGTATTTTCGCTTTCCTTTTCGCATGAAAATTCGTATTATCAGGTAGTGTTCATATTTAATTCTCTCAAGGTCCATTCTAACAAGGATTAGGTCTTTCTTTCGCATGGCATCACATTTGGTTTAGCTACGGGGGTTTCATACATTCCCAGTACGCTTGATCGCATACGCCTTGATGTCACTAATGTGTGAAATTTGCAGGTATTGCAATTGCTGGTCACTACTTCCACAAGAAACGACCTCTTGCAGTCGGAATTATTTCTTCAGGTTCAGCACTAGGTAGTTTCTGTGCTTTATTTTCGATCTCTTAACTTACAACAAAGTACAGGTGCTGTGGTGCAGCCAATCATGCTGAATAAGTTTTTTAACGGTAATGTTGGGTTTCATAACGGGGTCAGAATAAGCGCTGGTATCAATATAATCCTGCTCGTACTGGCGACATTCCTTGCTTGCACACGTCTTCCGCCGAAGAAAACTCAGATAGCGGTATCGATCCCGAGTTTGTTGCGGGAACCGGCATATGCTTCACTTGTCGCTGCGTTCGTCGCTGTTTATTTTCGACGTAAGGTTGCTGATGATAATTTTTCACACTCATGATATAGCTCTGTTTTTGCCTTTTTGGGACTGTTCTATCCATTCTTTTACCTCCAGCTTAATGCTATGACGCATCATGTCGACAAGGACCTCGCGTTCTATTCTGTTTGTCCTTGTATTCTCTCCTTATTAGCAATACTGACGTGCTGTACCAGACCTCCATTCTCAACGCTGCCAGTGTTTTTGGACGCTGGGTTCCCGGCCTGGCCGCCCCCTATCTTGGTGTTCTAAATATTGGGACTTTTACCACATTTGGGACAGGAATTGTTATTTTCACCATGATTGCAGTGCACGACAGGACGGGTACAATTCTATTTGCTATTTTCTTTGGTATATTCTCCGGTTCGCTTATTGCTTCGACTCCCGCTATGTCTGGTACGTGGATCGCGGAAAAGGTATATTGCTGAAACTGGACTGAGGTTTATTGTAGCTCGCCATGCTAAAGACCATACCGAAATCGGGGTGCGAATGGGACTGTTCTTTGCTGTGGGTGGAGTTGTAGGACTTTTCGGTGTGTCTAACAAGTACTCCGGGTATCGAGGAGATAGTTGTCTGATATTGAATCCAGCAACTCCAATAGCTGGCGCACTCCTAACGAGCCATTATCACTGGTTACGACCGAGTTTGTTCGCTGGTGCAAGTATCATTTCATTTCGCAGTTGGTGTTATTTCTGATAAATCAATTCTAGATCACAACCTGTATTGGCGGTTTGTTTTGTGGAATTGCGAGGATTGTGACTGCGAGGCAGGAAAAGAATTGGAAAGTGTAAAGTACTATACAGACTAACGTTCGAGCAACTTGGAGTAGAGTGAGCGAATAGTGTGGATTTTATACATCTATTTCTTCTAGTTGGTTAGAAGCAAGCTTCTAATTTACCGCGAAGCTACGGTTGGCGGGCCTCCACGGCAGGAATTCGACAATCCTCAATCACTGGCGTCTTTCTCGAGTATTTGCAAGAAGAAATCTATCCCTTAGAGTGACCTTCCCTCTAAGCCGGTACTTATGTGGGTGTTATCAGGAAGATAAAGACTGGTGTTTCGGTCGTACTAGTAAGATTGTGATCCAGGACCTTGAAGGAAGGAGAAGAAATACCTTTGGGACTCAACATGTACTATAGCGGTGAGCCCAGAGCAAGGCTGATCGGGTGTCAGCGTAGCTTGCCAGTACACCACAATTGGTTGAGTGCGTGCAACGATTGAGGCTGGAGAGCAGCGTCGTCGAATAGACTCTTACCAAAGACTTTGATTCTGAACCTGTCGCAGAAGCCTCACGCATACTGCAGACTCCGATCTATCGGAATTTGATCACCGCTGAGAAATTCTTTGCGGACTATCATGGCGTCAAGGTTGCAGGTATGGAATTGCTTTCTCTCCTTCTGGTGATTAAATATTGTCGTATGAATGTAGGTAACGAATACGTTCAACCTCCCAATATGGCAGTAGATTCACCAAACACTGTCGGAGTCGCCTCTCCAAGTCAACTTGGGTGCCTTACCGACACGTTGGCTCAGCTCCCCCACGAACTCCGTAAGAGATCCCAACTCCTGCATGACAGCGGTCCCTGGAGTCTTTTTCCAGATTACAGTCAACTTCTCAACTTGCCGGAAGTGCCCCTTCCTTGCTTTTATGCATTGGATAAGAGCCGAGACGTCCAAATCACCAAATCCAACGTAGATCGTGAGCCTTTTTAATCCGTGAAGGGAAATTTCACCATTCGCTTTTACTAGGAGTGTCGTGAGAACAGGCTTCGTTTCACAACTGACAAGGGTCAGGTCCTCAACTGCTGTTAGCACTTCGAACGCGCCATGAACCCCTGCGGCAGTAAGCTTCCAGGGTGTATTAGAGGTGGAAAAAAAGGGTGAGCCACCGACCCAGAGCTCCCTAATCTGCGAGATGGAGATCGGGGAGAACGAGGTGAAAAAGTCGGCGTTGAAATTTTCCCGTGCCCCAAAGCACCAGAAACTGAGGTTACCGTTCGGGCCTGAGAAGTTGCACGAATTCGGCATTGCCACCACTTTTGTGATCCCTCTCGTCACCGCGAGGTGATCAATGGAAGACGGGTGGATGCGTGCGGCATGGGAGCCATAAGAATCGAAAGTCGCACCCGTGAAATATCCTTTCAAAATCATCTCTGTGCACATCGGAAGGATAAGGTGATCCAAGAGGCCAGTGGTGCAGGCCGTTTGATCGAGTCTAAGTTCCTTCAAAGCGGCAAGGCAAACCCGTCTGTCGGGAGGAGCAATGGGTATGCACGGATCATAATCAAGGGAAATATCGACAAATTCGAGCGAAGGGCATCTTTCGAAGAAGGATGTAAAATCCCGAACTGAAATGTTTACTCCCGTCGAAAAAGTGAACCGCTTAAGGGATGGGAGGCTGAAATCGCGAAGGTTTGTTCGGAGGGCATGCAAGTCGAGAATTTCGAGTTTCGGCATCTTTCCACCAAAAATCTTTGGGAGTTTGACGTCCATTTCCGTGATATTCGGGTCGTTAGCGAGCTCAAGGTGCTTCAGCTCTGGCGCAGCTGCTGAGAAAGTTCTCAGCAAGGATTCAAATTGAAAGAGGCACGAGGTAATCCATAATCCCTGAAGGCGATACAAGTTGTGGAATGCGATGGACAGGAAGGGTTGGATCTTGTCCTCGTCATCAAGGTAGTGGTGGAGGTGTAGGGGTTGGTTTCCCGATCGTTGGAGGAAACTTTTCTGTTGAAATTTGGTAGACCTTGAAAAGTCGATTTGTGTCCAAAGGCTCGGGGTATTGATTAGGGTGTTCCTCCATGACCGGCAGACGTGTGTCATCGTGATGAGAGGTTTGACCATGTGGAGGGGCTCCAGATCATACTTGTCTTTTGTGAAGAAGCGGGGTATCAGAACGAAAATGTCCGTTGGTAATCGGTTTATAGGTGGTAGGGTTAACCCGAGTTGGCGAAGCTTCGGCAAGACTTTTTTTTCCAAAATATTTTTGACTGCGCTAATCTATATGCAAAAGGCCTTGAGTCGGGTGACATAGGTGGAAGGATTTTGGCGCACCTCTGCAGCAGTTACACCACCACGCTTATTGTTTCTGCCCAATGCCAATTAGCTGCCTATTTGCGTAGCTTTTGGCGACACGTACCTGTTTTCGTCAATGCATTTATCCAGTTGCGACTCCAACAACTGGACGAGATGAGAAATCGATTGGCCATCCGGAGTGGTCATCTTTTCTGAGGGCAGAGTGAACAGGCAAAACAGGTCCAAACATCGCCAACTCCTCCCATAAAAAGGTCGAAGGACTAACAGATGAAGAACTCCCAATGAGATCTGTATCATTTTTGATTCGGCGGGGAAGGGTAACCCTCTCCCTCTTTCATTTTCGACGCAACAGGGAGAGGGAAATCATCTCCGTTAACTTTTGCTTTCGTTATCGAAGGCGAAGGCGTTTACTAG
>Ga0307507_10010647_pt1 | contig 11824 bp, 8 predicted proteins | sample 7_EM_MG_FD_207223 | JGI IMG/M metagenome (GOLD analysis project Ga0307507, IMG submission 207223) | Populus trichocarpa ectomycorrhiza microbial communities from riparian zone in the Pacific Northwest, United States - 7_EM | ecosystem: Host-associated > Plants > Roots > Unclassified | place...
GGGGGGGGGGGGTCAACAGGTTTTGCTTAAAAAAATTTACTGACCCCGTGTAATTTTAACAATTCCGCACCCCCCTTGCTTTGGAGGCACTGCCACGCTACTTACTGGATCCGTCGATTATGCGGTTTTGTCTACGGAGAGTGCAAGAAACAATCTGGCCAGAACACTTGGTGTTAAATCTGACGAAGTGGAAGACAGTGGGTCGTGGTGCAGCTGCAACAACCTCCTGGCTGATTTGTTCTTAGAGATCAGAGAGCTGACTAATCAAAACAGCCTCGACGATGTGGTTGATAACGAGTATTGGGGTCTCTTACAGCAGAACAAACACTTCAAATTTACTATCATTGAAGAGAAGAGAAAGGATCTCAGGCCAAAGGAGCTGAAAGACTGCGAACCCCAGGTGACGGGTGAAGCTTTGGCGTTGTACGTTGTCTGTTATTTCTTTCAACATAGACCCAATCTCAAAATTTGAACAGGAAAATGAGGACACGGTACGTACATGTGATCTCCAAGGAATTATGTGGTTTTACGCCTCTTCAGGCTAGATTATGTGCAGTGGTGTTTGAGTAATGGTGAGGATTGGATATTTGGGACCTTGAAAGGCATGCAAAGTCAAAGCCTACCTCCTATGTCCATCTACGACGGTGACTTGGAAGAAGGCATCAAAAAAATCCTCAAGATGCTGGTTCTATGGGTAAGCATATATCACGTACTTGCTGTCTTCCCCAGGTACTCAAATGGGCCAAAATTAGACTTTATGTCCATTGGAGCACCTTGAACTTTGAAGTGATATCGGAGTAGTAATATCTCTGCGAGACTATTTTATTGTTGACCTGACTTTGTGTGTAACGAGGCGGAGAGAATATCAATAATTCCCATTGAGTCGATTGACAGCACTATGATACTTGCTAGTGAGGGCCATCGCTGTAGTGTGGCATGAACGAGTCCTCCAAGTTTTTTTAAAGGAAAATTTAAAGACAGTACAAAGCAGCACAAGGTGACCCCCCTCTGCAGTCTTGCACACTGAATAAATAATCATTGATAGAACCAGTGCAAGGCAGGGTGGGCTCTACAGTGGGGTTACTGATTGACATTCCATCATAATGCCATATCCGCCCATCTCGAGTGATGATTTGGGATGTGAAGTGTGCATCAGAGAAATACACAACAGCAGCTAGATAATATATTTTTACGGAATTTTCAACCTGCACACTTAACGAGTGATTTATTTCAATATTTGGATGTGCGGAGAATTCAAAGGCAAGGATGGGAGGGGCTCTACGAAATTTGAGTTGAATACTGACCCGGTGTCGACATTCTCGGCAACGGGCTGTCGTTTGTTTTGTGTCAATCAATATCCATTGCGCTATAGAAGCAAATGAAGTTGTAACGGCATTAAGTAATGCAGAGTTATGGTTGCTATGATGCAAATTATGTCCATTGGGACACCGATAGAAAAATTCTACAACAGTTTCATTCATCCTGAACAATCCATTACATACATCCCAAATCGAAGTATATGCACCAAATACGCATCCAGTCTGAGTTCTTGCTGTATACAGTCTAACAGCATCTCGCGCATCTTCAAGTGACCCTTGCCCAGCTTCATAACGGATGAACCCTTCCAAGAGTAACACTGCTGAAGGGCTACCTGTTCTTCTGATTACCTCTGTCCATAAGACTCTGGAAGCACACCATTGCGCGTAAATTGGAGTGAAAATCGAGTCATACGCGCAGCTGTTATTGCTCCACCTCATTCCTATTGGAGCGGTGTAATGTGTTCCGTGTCGTGTATGGTGCTGAGACTGCTGAGAGTCAGTCTTCCGCTTGTTTGACGTACGCGTTGAAGTAGCAGACCATATCCGGAAAGGACCACTCGATCGCCGCCTTTTCTGTTCATTTGGTTTTCCAATTCCCAACTCTGCGGCATGTTTCAAAGGTTTATCAGCACATTTTTCTTTGCTTCTCTTTTCTTTCATCTTTTCTTGCAACTCAAGACGTTCTTCCAGGGATAGAACCTCGCTTTCTAGCCATGGGTGGCGCGTTGACCATCTGATAGATTTGTGAACCGTGGAAGGTACATATTGAATTCCTTTCCAAGACCTGAAGGAAGTTATAAGTTCATTTCGCGTATTTCCTGCTACATTGACAGGTAGTTTGCCGACATACCGTAGCCTTGCGATCTCATCTAGTAGCTCCAGTTCGCGAAATTCTTGCCTAAGCGCCCCTGAACAACCACCCGTAGTGTGCTTAGCATCAAATCCCTGTAATATTAAAGTTCCGTCAGCCGTGGCACTCCTCGACAGAGCAGTATAGTAAGCTTGATGTGATCTGAGATTGTTGAGATCCGAGACATTGAATGGCCTGGTCTTTCCCTGTGAAGCAAAGTCAGTCATGGCAAAGTTGACAAGGACTTCTACCTGGGTACGAGCAATCGAGTATTTCTCATCGTTTGGGAGCATCGCCTTCACATTCGTAGTTGTGGGAAAGACAGGAACTACATTTTCAGGTAGTCCAGGAATCAGGACACAAGAAGGAGGGTCTTTTAGTTTAACGAACAATGTGTCAAGGACATTCTGACCTTGTGAACCGATCTTAGATTGCCATCCGTGAACAAAGCCTTCCTGGCCACGTGTCATGCACATTTCTGTAGCATAGTTGAAACGAATCATCACCGGAAGGCCGATGCACAGACTTAGTTTACCTGCAATATGTTTGTCTGTCGTCGAGGGAGGTTGTGACCAGAAACCCACCATCATTTCCCTTGTTAACTCTCCAACACGTTTCACACCCCGAGTGTCGCTGGTGTCAGTTTGAGTGACGCGAGATGAGTCTTCAGAGAAAAAATCAGTCAGTGTTTGACCTGTTTCCAGAGCAAATCGTAACGCACCCAGCCGATTTATTTCGTCCTTCTGGATATTAGTGCCTGTAATTATAGACACATTCCTAAACACCTTATCACACACGGAAGGTCGACCAGGTATACCTGAAGACACACGGGTTCGTAAAAAGGCGATGTCATCAGGTGTACAAGCCTTGAATCTCAAGTTTTCCAGTGCGGTACGAAGCTTCGCATCTTCCGTGCTTTGTTTTGTTTGTCTCATGTTTTCGCGCAGTATTACCACCGTCGTTATCTGGTGCCATAGTGCTTTCCCGACTGATTCCTCCTGTGATCGCATATCCGTAGCTACGGCACCGATGCTCCTGGAGTACAAGGACACATGCTCTCCTCCAACGGCAGGTGGCAACTGTGCAAAATCACCACTAAAAACCATATTCAATCCACCAAACGGGATGTCAGCGATCTCGAAGACTTTAGCTAATTGTAGGTTGATTCGATACAGATCTCTGGCAGACAACATTGATACCTCATCAAAGAAAACATACTGTACGCCTTCCAGTTTTGCTTTCACTTGACCAATTTTGCATGTAGCACTCCTGTCGTTAATTCCGAACATGGAATGATATGTTGAGCCTCCTAGAAGAGCAGCAGCAGTACCAGTCAGGGCAACCACTATAAATCGATGCGCTTCCTTTCTTTTGGTGAAAAAGTGAGTGAGCGCCTTGATAACTTGTGTCTTACCAGTGCCGCCCATTCCACCTAGATACATGCGTAGTTGCTCCGGATCGTCGCTAATAGCATGATTGGCGATAATACAAAAAGCGCGCTCCTGCGCCTTATTCAGTGAGTGAACTTTCACAGTCGAATCCACGAGATCTGATGATCCTATCACGCGAAAGTCCTTGTCCAGGTAAGACTTATCAACAACTTTAACTACATTCGGTAAGTGCTTCACTTGGGTATTCGAGTTTTCGCAACTATCTTGTTTACTAGATGGCAATCTGTTTGCTTTTTTCTCATCTAGAATTGTTTGCTTCATGGTCTCTATCTCCTGCTCCCATGCACTGCCATGTTTGAAAACTTCAGGCTTGAACGACATGGAAAGGTTTGGGTTATCTTCTATCGGATCCGTCCACCCCATACCTGACATTAGACGTTTGACGTAGTTCATTTCTTGTGCACGCTTCTTGTTAATTGGACCAGATTCAAGAGGCTGATAAGGTGTGTCGTCAAGTTGAAGGTCTGGTGGGTTGATATCATGAAACTCATCATCAACCTCCAGACCATCATCGTTGACCCAGCTTCCAGTTACAGTAATGTCTTTTTTCATCTGGGCACGGTAATCATCACGAGCGTCTAAACATTCGTACCTCACATTGAAGTTCCGCATGTAACGTGTTTGAATTTTTGTGAAATCGAACTCATTAAATGCCATATCCCAGGATTGATCCACGTTTCTGAGATCAATACCACACCTCCAGGGTTTGAAGAGTGTGAGCATGGTGGAGCAGTAATACTCACGATCACCTTGATCACATCTGGGAAGATTTGCTCCTAGAAAAGTAGGCACACGACGTAAGTTATCCTTAACATAGCGAACTCCGTGGGAGTCTGACAGTGGATGTTCACGTTTAAATTTCAAGAGCCCAGTCCGGCGGTTACGGACCTTGGTTTCATTGCCCTCGCTTTCCATGCCAGATAGAAGGTCAGGGAGCGGGTTAGCATCCTCCAATGCGATACTATCGTCAAGGTCGTCTTTACGCTGAGAAACGTTCTGCATGACATCTTTATCTGCTTTTTTATTTGTACGCATCTTCTCTCTCTTATAGCATCGTACCCAATCATACAGACATATGTCATCAGCTTCTTGCGGGCGATGTATGTAATCATGAATGGGTGATAACCCTATTATTCGCCCTTTTTTCTTAATAATAGTGACCTTTTGCTGACCACCAGCACTGGCAGCCGAATCAGCATCTGTAAAGTCACGTTGGGCTTGTTGGACATACTGTTGCCAATAGAAGGGTATAAACAAGTGGTCTGTATAATGGTCAGGATTGCCGAGCAAGTACATGGAAATCATTGGAGCGCCCATCTCAGACCTAGCACTTAGTAGGTTTGCAACTTTAGTCATGAGACGGCGTGCCTTTTCCTTTCTAGGGAGGCTACCTCCAATCATTTCTCCGTTTTTTTGGAATACAGACCTTATCGAGTCGAAAATAACATGAGTTTTAAGAGTAGTTTTGGTAATATAATCAGATACGTACATGATGACAGCCTTAATAGCAGTGCCAGACGCGAGACTCGTGACGTCTGTATTGCATCTGAGGAGATATGTAACCATAGGGGTAAAAGTGTTCAACCAAGGCTCACCCTTTTTCATGGTGACAGCACCTGTCTCATCGATTGTTGTTTCACTTGCAGTGGGACGTGGAAAGTGCGCTTTGCATTTCCCCCAACGGTTGTCCATGCATGCGGCATACATTTTGTTTTTCTTTCTAGTTCCGTCTTTGCGTGTACCTCTGTTGCAGCTGTGGACATTGGAGCGTAGCAATAGGTGGTCTGTCGTCAGCTGATAGTCAGTGTTCCATTGCTGAAGCTTATTACATTGATCACAGTCATCTTGCAGAATAGAATGCACATTACAAAGTGACGGAGGTGGTACTGGTAATGTTTGGGTAGGATCCACATAGTTGGCTTTCGTTTTCAGTTCCTCATCACGAGCGGAGATATCTGCATGTGTACCTGTAATAAAATCACCAGAATGGCATCTCTCCAGCCAGCTAACCAAGGACTTACGCCACTGGGAGTCATCGCTGAGAATCTTTGATCTGATGTCTTCAGGGTTTAAATTGCCCGCGATCCAAAGTAACATGTGCAAGTGCAGCGTCAATCGGCCTTGCTGTTCAACGGTACCGTAATAACCACTGGTGGGTCCGTAAAACCCTTCACGGTTGTCAGACTGAATGCCAAGGACATCTGTGAGGAACGTTGTTACCATGAAGTCAAAGAATCTCGCACCTGCAACGGGGTTGTTGCAGACAAGCCTCGTTCTTTCGTCGTATGAAGGCAACGTGGGATAGAACTTTTCCTTTGTATCAGCAAAATATATACATATTGGATGCTGCAGGTCCGCTGGTGACAAAGTGATGTACCAGGAAGGAGCACCTAGATAGTTAATAAGTGACCAAATCTCGTTTCGCATGAATTTTTTGCTTGTGGTGGAGCTGTGCATTTTTATGGAAACGGCGTCAAGGTCTTGAAGGATTTTGAAGCAACCCTTTTCAGTGTCGGTCTTTGGACTGACATGCTCACCAGCCTCCATCCGACTGATCAATTCACTCAAAGTCGACCACTCGATATTCATCAATCTTTCGCTTATATCTGTAAATCTACTCTGGTCAGCCAACAGAAAACTTTGCGTGGTACTTGCTTTGACCTGCTCGTGACTGAACGCTACGAAGGGAAAGTTGACGTCGACCTGAAAACGCTTGTCGTGGTACATGAGAAGATGTCGTTTGTGCTCCTTGTGAGAGATTGAACTTGAAGATGCACCAATTCCTCCAAGACCATACGGGAAGAGCCATGGAAACATCTGTGGGTACAGGTGAGGGTTATTCCATATTGATTCGAATTTGTCACTATGGCCTACAGCTAGCATTTTTCCTCCTGAATTTAGATGTTTGAGGGCCACCGCCTTTAGCGCGTTTGGAGTCATGGTTTCTAAAATTTCGCCTGTAAGACCATGCACGGTAAACGCACAATCACCTTCTACAGTGCCTTCCTCTTCTTCGTGATTGAAGACGCTTGTTCCCTCCGGTACTTTATTTGTATCATTTTTCCGATATTCTACTGAAACAGGGGGCATATCTTCCTCGTATTGCATGGCATTCTCATGTGATATCTGAATATCCGCATAATCCGAGTGATTCAACCTCAGCCATTCCAACGCCTCGACCACTGCATTTCGTCTCACAAGGAAAGGAGTACGTGCGAAGTCCTCGGTGGTTGGTTTGCAAGGACCAGTAAACAAAATTGCTAGGACTTCATCGAGATCTTCACGGGGAGGCGGCAAAATATTGTAGATTTTTTGAATGGGTGATTCAAACGCGATAATGTTGGCTTTCATTTTGCGCATGCCAGATGCCACTTTCACAAACGCGCAGGTATGTCTCACCCTCGCTATCAAAATCTTCTCGACAAACGTAAGCCTTTTCAGAACATGGGGTACTGGACCCAGCCAAAGGTTGTTCGCGAGAGCGAGCCTTGGAACCTTGCTATTACGAAGATCAGCACGACAGCCATTGCAGACATAACTACAGCTGTAATCCAGCACAGGGCCTTTGTATTCTTTAATAGGACACTTATCAGTTTTTCTCTCAGTGCGTGTTACTCCAGGTGCTTCCAAAATATGTAATAAATTTTTTACACTTTTAAGTCGGCTAGAATCCTTGTGAGGTTTGAGCTCACCGCACACAGCACAACCCACTTCTTCAAAATTATTTGGATCCATGCGTCTGCAGGCATTTCTGATAATGCCAAACTCCAATTCGTTGCTAGCTGGTTTCGGTGGAAAAGGGACAGTTGTTTCGAGGTTTGCATGTGAGCAGTTATCTTCAGTAGTGAGGGATTCAGAATTTTTGACCTTTTTTTTTCTGTATTTGACCACACGATCGGACCCTTTCTTTGATCCATCTTTCTCTACGGAAAATACGGTGACGTATTGCGTACACTTGGAACACATATGGTCTGCAACGTAAGCTTTAAGCAAAGCAGCACTTCCTCGAGATCCAGCTTCAACACCATGCAGTGAAACTATGGGTCTAGCATCAGCCAACGGCAGAAGATTCAGCAGTGTAGACAAAGGCATCCTTGTATAAACAAATTTGTCAGCAGGAAACGGCTGAAGCCTGGCTGGTTCGACATGGGTGGTGAATGTGAGCTTGTTGTGAGTATCAAATGAGTCTGGAATAGAAAATACGAGTTGCTCTACAGAGGGCCATGCAATTTGTCTACGTCCACCTCCATGTACAGGTAGTACATAGTTTGGAGAAGAATGTATGGGCTTTGCAACATGTGAGGGTTCTGGTGTATGAACAGAGGTCAGAAAACAATGAAGCTTTGGCTTTCGATGACCGAATCAGAATCTTGTCAAAGCAGTGTACCGGAGGAGACACCTATATTGGTGTGCGAGAGTCAAGTTGCGTTTCATGAAGAGCCAGTGACCTTTCAGGGGAAAAGGATCAATCATTTCATTTATTCGCCTAATATATGTGACAAAATCATGCGAGAGCATAAGACCTTGATACATGTTGGCTTTTAAAAGCAAGCAAGGCCTGCAGGATCTTCTATGAGTGAAGTAGAAATATTCCAAGACAGTATGCAGTTGTTGCAAGAAGTTCACAAACAGGCGAAAAATAAAATCATGTTCGGCGATAATACGAAAGCAAGAATATAAAAATCGTCTTATTGCATAAAAGAACGATCTCAGGGCCCATATCATATTAGGAGAGAAAGCAATCGGGCGACAAGTAGTCATCCCACAAGAAGTTGTAGACGTGGACACAGCTGCAGAAGGGCAGACATCTTGTGGTGAAGAAGCCGCTAGCAGCAGGCCAGGCAGCAAGGCATGGGTATTACCTTGCGAAACGGGCAAGGCAAGTGGACATTGGCAGGGATTCTGAGCATTGGTCAGAACCGAATGATAGCGAATGCGTTGCAATATTGACAGGCCAGCCGGGCGTGAATAAGAACGCACTGAGGTGCCGAGAGAAGTGAGTACACATACATTATCAACAGAGTAAAGTTACGACTTACCCACTACGAACGTGCTGCACTCCGTCGACGACCATGTCGAATCCTGGTGTTCTGCAAGACAAAATTAAATAGGAAAAACCATAACTTTAGAAATTGATGTACTAAGCAATACACATTTGTTGGCGATTTCAAGAAGAATGAGAAGCAGGATGAACAGAGAGTACAGTATGCGCATAACTTGGAAACTGGAAGCAGTAGAACAATGATATGGGCAAACGAGATAAAGGTCGCAGGGATGAACGGTATCTAAATTCATTTGGCAAGGGAGGTACCATAGGGATAAATTGCGATTCCCGGCCCAGAAGAAAAGAAGATGACGATTTGAGGATCCCTGTGAAAGGACCATGGCAGGGATGAACCGGAACAACGTAAAATAATTCGGCAAGGGAGGTACCATAGGGATAAATTGCGATTCCCGGCTCAGAAGAAAGAAAGGAGTGGAGGATGACCGGTGACCGGTGACCGACAGTACGATATGATCGTGGACAAAACCGAAAATTCCTCACAAGTCACATGTATCACTTGTCACAAATAATTAGGGCAGACAAATAATTCAATTTTGAAAATTACAATCAAGAAGGAGACCTAAGGGCAAATCACAGTCAAGAAGGGATGACAACGTAATAGAGACAGTACAAAGACAATGTAGAAGCCCCGGATGGTGACGATAAGGAAAGAGACGACAATTCAATCACATCAAGGAATAACACCATAGTAAATGACAAAATGGATGTTCAAAGACAAGATATCATTAAACGAAGGAGAACCAGAAGATGGAACAGAAGAACCTGCAGACCTCTTGGGATAAGAGGACATGGCAAAAAAGACCGAGACAATTGAATCAACAGGAAGATCAGCTAACTTATCATGCCTCTTGTACAAAGGAAGTGATGGCATGCCAATAAAGTCATCACGGGTAAAGAGGAAGGGGGTTTCGGAGGCGTCGTAGATGGGGACTGTAAAAAGGTTACAACATGATTTATGAACAAATCAATCCCTGTACACGTACCGGTTTTGTCGAAATCAACACAGTTGGGAACTTTGCAATCATACCACTCGGAAGCGGCAGCAATACCTGAACCACCAAAGGCCCTCCTGTTCTTCTTGGGAGTTATGGAGCCCAACGTGCTTGACGCATCTAAAAGCGAAGGTGTGATAACCTACAATCATAGTCAAGTAAAGATGGAGGCATACCTGGGGTGCTATACCCCTCGCGTCGACCAGATAGCGTCAATAAACAGCCATACTCAAAAGGACCACGCATTTGGCCCTGCCCATACAATTTTCCGAGAAATACGTGGAATTTCCGCCAGGCCTCCCCGAAAGGGATGACAGTAATTGCTTTGCAAGAGTGTTGTCCAATAGTGGTTGGCTCAACAAGGCGGCAACTCTGAACAGAGCCGAGCATCGTAAAAAGAACAGATCGATTCTGTCCTTGCCACATGACATGATGTTTGTAACGTTCTGCATAGATTTGATCCTGAGGTACAGCTGTCACATTGACAAATGGCCGAAGCTCCCTGAAGCGTATAGCACTGGTGATTGACCTACGGAAGGGCAGAGCAAAGCAATGCAGAACAAAAATAAGCGGGTGGCAGAGGGCCGGAATAAGAAACTAACTTGAAAGCCGCACCGTCAAAAAGACTGAAAGCTCCAGCAACAAGCTCAATAGGAGAAGTCGAACCATCATCATTTGTATGGAGGAGATGGGAAGGGCAGCTAGTCGCACCATTTCCATTGTCAAAAGGAACAAGCACAAAGGAGGTTTTTTGTACATCAAGAACACTGAAGAGGTCCATGTAAAGAAGCAGATATGACGAGCAGGACAAACTTACAGGTCTTCGAGGTAGACTTCCTTCGCAGGCAAAGAAGCCGACTCGCCAGGGGTATCCGCAGTTTTTTTTCCGGGAACGATGGCCGTAGGCTTACGGGGCGAATACAAGACGGACACAGGAGGTTCATGCGAAGTATCGCTGGATAGTTGCAGGTCACTCTTGCGGATACGACCTTCATCAGAACGTGTTAAATTGCGGAGAGATCTGTGGAGAGGAAAGTCAACTAAACCGGGCAAAGGAAAAGGGGGTCAAGAATCAAAGTCACATTGTTTCCGGAACATCGTTACGCTTTCCAGTGTTACCCATTTGAGTGGAAGGATCACATTCGTCGCTTGAAACGATAATGGGGGAGGCGAACCGTTGCGGCCGTTTACCTTTTGCAACGGTGGTTGTGTATGGACTCCGAAGGGCTTGGTCGGTGTCCACGTCCGTCTTAACAACAGTAGAACGGCTCCTTTCCTTCGCGGAGGAGCTGGGAGGCTTACGAAGGGATTTTTCTGCATTGTCAGATTCAGTCAAAGGTGCCTGGCGGGACCGTGAACCATGAACTGGACTAGACTTCGGTTCTGTGGGACTCCGAAGGGCTTGGGCGGTGTCTGGGAGCTCCGTCTTAACAACAGTAGGATGGCTCCTTTCCTTGGGAGGGTTACGATGGGAATCTTTTGCATCATCGAATTCGGTGCTATGCGCAGGTGCATGGCGGGAACGTGAACCATGGTCTCCTCTAGACTTCGGTTCGCTTGACTTAGGAAGAACCTGCCTACTCAGAGGGAAATGAACATGGAGGACAGATACAAGGGAGAAAAAAGAACATACTCTTCCTTGACGATTTTGCGAGGGCTTTCTCGAGAGTTATACAAAGACTTCTCTGTCGGTCGACGACTGAAAGGAATGTTAATCAGTAATAAACGAAAAAAAATGAACTACATACACTCGCTTGCTGTTAGATGCGGCAGGAGGCGAGGTCTCCTTGAAGGCCGAAGGTTCTTCGACAACAAGGAAATCATCGTGCAAGGGTGCGTCCAGATTAACCTCAACATCACTACAACACGAACAGATAGTGGAAAAATCACAACAACTAAAAGCATAATATACTTACCTAGCCTCGAAGCTGAGCTTGCGAGAGATGTTACAAAGCATGCCCGACTTATTGCTGCATAAGCGAAGATCAGAAAACAGCCCTCAAAGGCAAACAAGCGACATACGTTGAAGGGATAGTTATCCTACCATCCCTGTAATTTTGAATTTAATAAGAACTTGGAACAATTATAGACAACAGAAATAGTCTAAGTTGTGTAAGGGCTTGGTAATATATTATACAGATGCCTGG
>Ga0307507_10010649_pt1 | contig 11822 bp, 7 predicted proteins | sample 7_EM_MG_FD_207223 | JGI IMG/M metagenome (GOLD analysis project Ga0307507, IMG submission 207223) | Populus trichocarpa ectomycorrhiza microbial communities from riparian zone in the Pacific Northwest, United States - 7_EM | ecosystem: Host-associated > Plants > Roots > Unclassified | place...
TCCTCTTTTTGCATGAATTTTTCCATGGACAGCGTGATTTTCCAGGTTATGAGAGAAAAAAGTGAGACAAGAAAAAAGACATCGTAGTTGATTTTTCAACCCATCACTAGCGTAGCATCAATTATTTTTTAAATGTTTTTTATTTTAAAATATATTAAAATAATATATTTTTTTTATTTTTTAAAAGTTATTTTTAACATTAGCACATAGAAATGATATGAAAATATCAAAAAAATATTAATTTGAAGCAAAAAAAAAATAATAAAATTTTAAATTTTTTTAAAAGCATTTTCAAAACGCAATGACAAACACACGCGTAGCGTAGACTAGAAGGTGTCACTCGCACCATCTAGAGAGCATAGACTCCTTCAACGTGTAAGAGTATGTTGTGTGGGGTCAACTTTTTTAAAAACACGGGTTGACTCACGTTTCTAAACGCTCCTTTAATCTTTAAAATTTTTACATCTAATGATATTTTAATTTTTTTTTTGTGCTTTTAAAAGGGGAAAAAGACTAAATCACCCCTAGACACTCTGATAACGACCAAATGAGCCTTGTTCAATGACCATCATGCTCTTAGTAATCGGGTAAAGGTTTTTACGTGGGAAGGATAGATCCGCCATCATACTGTTCCAATGAAAAAAATGTTTATGAGTAAGCTAAATCTTGAACACAAGAGGTAAAAAGGAAGAAGAAACAGTCCTCGACCAACCCTTCAACTAAAATTTGAATACAAAAAGTCAAAGGAAAAAGGAAAAAAACATCCTCTTCAGAAACAAAACTTGAATCATAGCAGCTGTCCTTGTTTTTTTCTCTTTATACTTTTGAATTCCTGTCATTGGCCTGGTTAAAAACAAATTATATCCATCTTAGATCTTTCTGAGTGGGATAAGCTATGCCAATTGATTAGGTAAATCCCACTTTCTCCAGCATCCCATCATCACCAAGGGGGAGGAGACGATGACGTGGCCCTCAAGGTGGAATTTATTCGAAAGCAAAGTCCACCCAAAGTTAAATTATTATATTTTATGTAGTGGAACTGGTCAGATTCCTCAATCCCCACTCTAACCCAGCAGCCCAGGTGGAGCCCCGCTTCATCATCATCGTCGGCGACCAAATCTTTCCAAGAACCTTCTCTCCAGTAAAAGGCGTGAGCCCAGAAAGGAAGAAAAAAAGCTAGCAGGTAAGACCATAAATGAATATATTAAAAAATAAAATATATGATTTATCAATTTAAATTTAAATTTTCTATCAGATTTCTATTGATTTCTCATGGTTCCGAGAATATTAATCATAAGGGTTTATTTGTAATTAGCATCAGAAAAGAAAATGTCTTTTTTTATAAAATAAAATAAATAAAATATCATAGTTATAGTATACAATTCAGTAATTAGCTCCAATTCTTTTTCGAGTTACTGGATTATTGTGTATTACTTTTTTTTTAATTAAATTAATATCATTTATTTTTCTTAAAATAAATAATTAACATTGATATAGCTAAATTTAAATTAAATTAGACTCGATCAATCATATCCTCAACAATTTAATTAAATTTTACTGAGTAGAGTTGCTGTAATAAAATATATAAATTAATATATATATATTTTTATAGGTTTCTAGATGATTTTTGATTGAAGTAAAGTAAGAGGCAGATGCCCCATGTTTTACTCTGTTATTCCCAAAGCCGATCCTCCCTTCTCTCCCCATCCAACTTTTACATCCTCTCCCTCGTTGACTCTGTAAACTACGCTCCCTCTCTTTGAAACACAAACCAAACCCTAAAACTTGATCCTTCTCCTTCTCCCCGAGAACCAGCGGACGAGCTGACATCAGCACCATCGTTCACTACCATGGCTGCACAGACATGGATATGGACTAGTCTAACTGTCGTGGTAACTGTAATTTTGACTGTGGTGAATGCTAACTCAGAAGGCGATGCTTTGTTTACGCTGAGAAAGAGCTTGTCGGATCCGGATAACGTTCTCCAGAGCTGGGATCCGACTCTTGTTAACCCTTGCACTTGGTTTCACATCACTTGCAACCAGGATAATCGCGTCACTCGCGTGTAATTATTTCTTCTTCATCTATCTTTATAAATTATTTATCTATGCTTTTATTTTTTTATTCATTTGGAACCTGGAAGATCCGTTGTTTTTCTGGAGTATTTGTGTTCTGCTTTTTAATTTTTAATTTTTAATTCTTGGATTTTTAGGTTTTTCTGCTTGTAACTCTAATTTTCTGCTTCAATTTTTGTGGGGGTGTTTTTGAAATTAAAATAGATAGATAAATAAATGATTTAGGTTAAAATTATTGAGTTTGTTTAGTCAGTAGCTTTATAATTTTATATTTATTTAGAAGGCGTCTTTGAAATTAATATATGGATCAAATTAGTGTAAAATGTTTAGTAGCGTTGAAATTGTTAGAAGTGTTTTTGTTTTATAGGGTGCTGCCGTGCGTGTTTATGTTCATGATAGATTATCACCATCATCATCACAGAGTAATTATTCAGTAGGTATGGAGTTATACTCCTTTCTCTCACATAGAGTGAGACCCCTGAATTATTTTCATGGTGGGATCCATGTTTTTGTGAGGGGGAGTACGTTCCTGGTGTACCTAATAGTCTCTCATGTTTAGATTTTATGGAATTTTGATTCATATAGTTATTTGGTGTAAAATTAAACATTTATGGATTATGTTTTTTTATTCCTATATGGTTCCTAGAGCCTTGTTAGTCTTTAAGAATAGATATTGCCACTACATTCCATGTTTTTCACACTTCTTGATGAATTATATTTGTTTAGAGCTTGTAAGATTTCGTTGTCCTCTGGGCTTTGTACCTTGCCTCGACTTTTTGAGTTGTTTCTCCATGGTTTCTTTTCTTTGCCCTTTGAGAATTTGATCTTAGTTTATAGAATATGTTTGCATAATATGTAAGTAAGATGCCTTGGGTGAGGTCTTCAAAGGTTGACTTTGTGGATTTCATTTATGCTTCAGTGACTAGTTGCTATGATGATAAAAAATAAAATAAAATAAAATAGTTACAAAATTACTTGTAATGGCATGTGTAAAGTTTGAGGAGATTTGTTGGTTCCTTTACCCTATGTTTAAAAGCATATGTAGTGATTGTGTGGATTATGGGATTCACTGTATATATATATATACCTTGAAATGTGTTTTTTGTTTTGTTTTTTAATGCTGTTTGGTGAAGTGAGAAATGCAATATTTGGTGTCCTGTTGCCCAAATGTTATATTTTTTTATGAACTTACTTAAGCAGTCAGAAATGATGACAGTTTCTGGCTTCTATGCTGCATATTGTTATGTCTCTAGCTTGTCATGTTAGACTATTAATTTTACCTTCTGATATTTTTAATTTCTTAGTCGATCAGCTTTCTTGTCCTTTTCTATTGTTTTAGAATGGCAATAATTTTACCATTCCTGCTGTTTAACATTAATTGACCTATTGATAGTTTCCTTTATAAAAAAACAGGAAACATTTAACGCTTCAGTAGTTTGGTGAAAAAAGCAGCAACTATCTTTTCTTGGTTACAGTTCCATTAAAAATGATCTCAGTGCCTATATAATATCATCATTGTTTTGGAAAAACACATTGCTCTATCCTGTCATATGCTGTCATATATCAAATTCTGATTAGTATGCTATGTATTTTGATTTACAGCCTTTGACATATTCTATTCTTTAGCTTTTCAGTATCTTTTGGAAAATGATTGTTCCCCAACATAGAGTTTGTATGTTTGGCCTTAATTAGCATCAACTATGGTCTTTTTTTCCTCGTGCTTATTAATTCTTTCAACATGTATTTAGAATTATTGTGTAATGTTTTTTGTTTTCTCATATCTCATGCTGCTACAGGGACTTGGGGAACTCAAATCTATCTGGACATCTAGTACCTGAACTTGGAAGACTAGAGCATTTGCAATATCTGTATGTTTTCCTGCCTTTATCTTCTTCATGATAGTATTGCAAAGTTATTGGAATAGTTTCTAATTCTGGCTTGTCTTTAATTTTGAATCAATGGCCTTTGTTGTGTCCGTATGGGGGTATTATTCAGGGATGCAGAGTCGCTTGTATCTAATGTTTGGGTTTCGCTTACTTACTTGTGACCTCTCTCATCTTTTCTGGTGTAGGGAGCTTTATAAAAACAACATTCAAGGAATTATCCCCACTGAGCTAGGTAACTTGAAGAGCCTCGTTAGCTTGGACTTGTACAACAACAACATTTCAGGGACCATTCCTCCTTCACTGGGGAAGTTGAAGTCCCTTGTCTTTTTGTGAGTACAAGAAGCTCTACTATGATGTATGATTAAATGCTTAAAGGATTTTCCTTTTCTCTTTGTCCCTTTTGGTTTGAAAGTTTGGTACATTTGCTTTCCAAATTTATTAGTTTGTCTTGAAAACTATTATCTCTCCCTCTCTTCCTCTCTCGTTATGCATGTATGTATAGGTTCCGGCATATATACTTGCTCTGTTTATGTGGAATTGCAAGATAAATTGTCTCTCATTTCTCTTATTGTCTTTTTTGTCTGGCAGACGACTTAATGATAACCGATTAACTGGACCCATTCCCAGGGATCTCGCCAATGTTTCAAGCCTCAAAGTTGTGTAAGGACCATCCTCCGTCTTTTTTTTGGATAAAAGAAGGATTTCTTAGTATGAAAAAAAGAAGTACTCTGATCATCAGCTATGGAAATAACCTTGAAAGCACTCTGTACATTTATTCCCTCGAGGAAAAATGTTCCTCGTGCAATCACACCCATTTACTGAAAAAGAATTGCCATATTCAACTCTTTCAACTTACAAAATCCTCAAAAGAAATCAATATCAGGACTGCCCATGATTCACCGTCAACTTGTAGGGGAAAAAACCCGAGGCACATGCTCTGAGCAGCACAGAGCAAAAAAAGATGAACGTGAAAGGCCTTACTGTAGTGGAACATAGTTAAAACAGAAGGTGACAGAGCCTTGTGGCTTCCTCATCTTTAACAAAATCCATCCTATAAAATATCTCTTCTAGATAAGTGCTGACTAATTCCTAGATTATTCCTGAAACTATTTCATGAATATGCATGTTTATTTGCTTTGATAGTTAGGTTAAATGGTCAGAAGCTTAAAGCAGTTCATCATCTTTCCTGTATCTCCAGGGATGTCTCGAGCAATGATTTATGTGGAACAATTCCTACTAATGGACCTTTTGAACACATCCCTTTGAACAAGTAGGTTCTCTTACTTTTATTTACGCTGTCTTGATTTCTTATTTGTCCATGATTGCCCTTTTCTATAGAAGTAAATTCTCTCCCTCTCCCTCCCTCTCGGTTTCCTTCATGAATATTGACTTGCATTTTCTTATGTTTCATGCTTAGGCACCTATTTTTTTTACCAAAATAATCAAGAGTTTGATTTAGCAAAAAGCTGTGTTTCCCTTGTTTGGTATCTCATACTCTCGTGAGGGTCCCAACGTGGTACTTATAGACCTTAGTGTGATGCTAGGTTCTTTCATTCCCCAACTTTTCCTCAGAGTTTTAGGGTGTTTGAGAATGCGATAGAAGTAGCTTTTCAAAATGCTTTTTGCTTGGAAATGCATTAAAATGATGTTTTATCATTTTTTAAAATTTATTTTTAACATCAACACATCAAAACGATCCAAAAACACTAAAAAAACTTATCTTGAAGGAAAAAAAAGATTCAAATTTTGACAGAAAGCAAGTTAAACCTCAATGCCAAATGGTTACTTGGATCTTCAAATCCAACTCCTGAAAGTTTTTTCCCAGTGTCAGGGTGCTGGAGAATTTAAAACCACATCAACCAGCTCTTGTTTATTTAGATTACCATGACAACCACATTGCGTTAATGATGCTTTTGAAGCTTATGTTACTGTGAAATTCATGTTTGAGCTTTTAAATTGCATCTCTTCAAACCAGTGGCTTGAAGGTTTGTGTTTTGCAAATTGTATGCTACCTGGAAGCAAGATAAACATGATTCTCTCTCATGTCCTATGTTCTGCCTAGATTTGTACGAGCACATATCAGTCATAAGATGGAGGGCTCTGACCTAAATGTGTCATATCTATCAGAACTCCGTACTTGTAATATATGTGTAAAGAGTATGCATTTGAGCCTCGCATATAATATATATGTGAACAAGTGGAAAAGCATGTATAAAAAAAATTGCAGTTCTCCTTTGGGAAACTAAGCAATCCTAAATTCTCTTGCAGCTTTGAGAACAATCCTCGACTGGAAGGTCCGGAGTTGCTGGGACTTGCGAGTTACGGCACAAATTGCTCATGAAGAGAGAGGATCCATGCTGCAAAATGTCTAACTGTCTTGAATCAAAACTGCACCTCACAAAAACCGAAAGCGTATTACTCCACACTCTCAGTGTAAAGGGTTCGGCAAAATGCAATCCCTGGTATAATTATCTGTAAATCTTATGATACTAAATATCCTAGCATTTGTAACTGCGTTGTGTTTGTTTTAAGATCCCCCAAACAGGGATTTGTACTAATATAATGCTAGTAAAGAGTCTACCATTTGTGCCTTTGCTTTTTTCGTATAAATCTCAGCATACTGCTTCATCTGCATTATTGCGATCCCTCTAGGATGCATGCAAATACCTAATTTGGCTATGCTCATAAAGTCTGGAAATGATTTTGAAAATAATAGAATATTCCAATGCTGTTTCTAGGGAATTCTGTTAATTTAATTTTAAAAGTCATATTTTTGTAAATAATTCTTCTTTCCTCCATTAATATTTCAAGCTTCAATTGCTACATGAAGATTTATTTTTTTAATGATCAAGTATTACCTATTAATTAAACACAACAAGAACTAAATTAATGATGAATGTGCTAAAATTTGTGATAATATGGAAGTATAAAAAGAATTGCAACTATTTTACAAAAGAAATTTCGAAAATGAACTAACTAAATTATTTTTTTTAAAAAGTTTATTGATACTTGTTAAAAACTTTGTGTGAAATTGCAGCAAAAGTTTCAAGGTTCAGATGGACGGAGAACTTTTTTTACTTCAAGAACCCATTTGTACCATTTTGAAAACTACAAGAGTTAAAATGTTATTTACACAGGCCCTAAGAAAGTCAGGTTATTTTTTTTTACCCTCATCCATAATTTTATCTGATAACCAATACTGGAACAATAACAGGATAAGCCACCCAACATAATTCTAACCAATACTAAAGCATCATCTGAAGCTTCCTTTACTAAGGAATATCATATTCACAACATCCCTTGCAGCATTCATTCATATTCAATGGTTTTCAACTAATATTATTTAGCAAGATGATGCTTCATATGTTTTGCTTGCATGAAAAGCATAATCCGTATAATCCACAGAAATGTAAACTTACACTTGTTAGCGGCATGATCCTTAACATTTCACAGTATCCTAAACTTGTTTAGGAGAAAACATAAGATTGTCTAAAGCAGTTCTCACCTGTTAAATTACCATGACGACATTGACTTTCAACAGCTGGTGCTTAAGCTCTAGCATGAAGCATGGTGGAGCTAACATAGTACTTACTATGTATAGTCGCACCATTTTGCCTCGGGAGATCATTTTTCAGCAAGTTGACGTTTGTCTTCCTCCTAAAGCTTTTGCAGCCCTTTTGACCCAGGAACACATCCTGTTATTAGTAGATATACCAATTTAGTTTTGGGAGGATGATTCCTTAGAATGACTCTCCGCAAGGAGACGATTCTCTTCCTCTTCAAGTCTTTGCAGCCACTTTAATCCAAGATCAGATCCTGCTTTTGCTGCAATCTGGAACTGTTCCTTTGCTCTCTCTACAGGATTCATCTCAGTATTTTCAGCGCTGTTCATTTTTTTCGCAGATGAACCCCTCTTCAAACTGAATTTTGTTAGATGTTCTGGAACCTGAGCGCCTGGACCAAGAGGAAACCCAATATCACAATTAATAGCTTGTGCTTTTCATCTTGCACAAGTAAAAGACAAGATAAATGATTTGTATAATCTTTAAGATGAAAAGAGCTTTAATCTAAATCATATCCCTAGACAAAGTTCATAGAACCTACGGAATTGCAAGAAGTAATCTCTATCAACTGTAATGATGGCAGGGTGTGCACCATGATATCAATACGAGGTCATTTAGTTAAAACTCAATTTTAACTAAATGCCCTTCATCAAAATATTGGATGCTAATCATGCAATGTACATGAAAAGGAAAACAAAGACATTACTAAAAAACTGAGTCATCCCAACGAATTTCAATGAACAGGAGGGAAAAGAAGGAAAAGAAAGGGAGTCGGAACAGCTTACCTCTAAGGAGGAGAGATCCATATGCTATAGCAGCACCAACATGTCCCTGCATAAAATAATAGCAGTAAAGAAAGGTCCTACAGAGGAGTTTAACTAATAATATTCTAGAGCAATTCAGAACTTATGCCTTCCCAATTTCATTATCAGCAATGAAAGAAACCATTTTTTCATTACAACATTACAGGTACTCTGCAATCACAAGTCTTACAGTTGCAAAGATGGAGCTCAACTCTATGCACAAGGCCCTCAAATTACAGAGTTTCTATTTCCAGAAGCATTAGATGGCAGAAGGGGCAACCTGATTTCTTTTTAATTTTTTTTCAGGACAGAACCTGATTGTCAAATTTATCTCATGTATCTTGATAACTACTGACGATGTACCACAAAAAGCCAACTGCCATCACTTTAACTTACATTAGCAAAAGTCTACCAGTTGGCTTAAAATATGGAGAATGTCAATCAAGTTTAGAAAGCAAATGCACCCCCATCACCCCCCAACTCCCCCAGGAAAGAATAGATAGGTAGAGAGAGAGAATTGATGGATGCAATCTAGTCATTATAAAGAACTCTGTTTATTACCTTCTCCGATGCCCTATGGAAACACCACAAAGCTGAGGCGATATCTTTCTTCACACAATCCCCCGTCAAGTATACAGCACCAAGAAGGTAAAGAGCACCAGGATGCAACTACAATGAATCTGGCTCAAGTAAGGTCTCGAGACCCATTATAGAAACATTATAAACAATCATTCTAAGCAAAAAAAGAAACATACCTTTTCAACTGCCTTCTCTATATAATAGAAAGCTTGTTGATCTGATTGGACATAATCATTCTATCCAAAAAAGATATGACATAATATTACAAAAGGAACGTTACAAAACAATCAGAACTAATAGATCCACCAGGAAACAATTGAAAAAGAAAATTCTCACAATCAAGGGCAGGGTGGATACTACTTTAGAACTTGTTGTCAAGCTATTGATGATTTCTAGTAAACGAAATTTCACACAGCTTGGTCAATACTATCTTAGTTGTTAAGAGGTCCCAATTCCGAAAGCTTAAGCTATCAAGATATACATACCCCAAGCTCACAAGGACTAAAAATATTAATCTCAAGCATTTAAGCTATCAAGCCTCAGAGCTCATAAATATGAATTCAAGTTAGTTTACCATGCAAGAAGTTTTAAGAGCAGGAAATGAAACAAAGGTAGGATAGACATTTATCATGAATATCAAGATTGGATCCCACACAAGGCCCTATTAAAACTACATTATATTGGGTTCAGTTTGGCAGTCTACTGTTATGTACAGCATGATTTTCCAGAATCATTAAATGAAATATTTCCACAGATACTTCGTTTTTAAACATTGTCTTCTATTGTGTTAATAAATAGAAGCTTGATAATATTTTGCCAACATTTTCACATATGAACCAGTCTATAAACACTAGTTTGAATATGGAACACAATAAGCCTAACCTCAACTCTTAGACGACAACCTAATTCATATTGTGCTTCTGGATCACCCATATTTGCAGCTTCCACTAATAAAGCAACTCCTCTATTTCATGATAAAAAAAAAGAAAAAAACATCAGTAGTGCGCACATAAAAGGTTCACAAACATACCGTGAGTCAAAGTGACATATGCAAATGTCAATGTGGAAATAGAAGGGCAATATTCATGACAATATTGGATGCTCAAATAAGTAAAGTCGTGATTACTATTGAGTAAATCAAAAGCCTAAAGAGCATCAAATTTTTTTACTGGTGCCTGTTTAGGGGTTTAATATGTTATCCAAACGATTGAACAAAACTGATTGGGTGGCATATCAAATCTAGAACTAAGCCAATCCCAGCTCTCAAGCTGCCTTGACACACTAGTGCAACAATTTACATTTAAAACCATGACAACAGGCATACACTGAAGCAAGAGAGAGAAAATAAAAAGAACTTACATAGCATGATTTTGCCCTGGAACATGGTACTTCAGATGCAATTTGGACAACCAATACCTAGCATGGGTATTGGAGTTGTCAACCTCCAAAGCCAGCTGAAAATTCTCCTTCGCTGTCTAATATCAAACCCAAAAAAAAATAAAAAACAGCACGAAGACAAAAGCCAAATAGCATTTTTAATATTCTTCACCACTTTCGATATCCAGCATTTCTTAAGAAAAAGAAAAGGCCTACTCTGAGGAGAGGGATAAGACGTTTATCATTGCGTTCGCAGTAATCAATGACTCTATCCACTTCCTTCAAAGCACTCCATCCTTTCGCAATGAACTCCATCGCCTTCTTATTTCTACCATGGATCTCTCTCTGCCAATTATTAACCCCACCCCACCCCCAAACAAGAAAGGTAACAATCAAGAACTGAAGATGACTAAGACTACTGGAAGAGAAAGTAACTTACATAGAACTGGAGACGACTAAGAGCAGCGAGCTCTAGAGCTGGCTTCTTGACATAATTTCCAAGCATCTTTGATGTCTGAGTGAAAAGAACCCTGCCAGAAGCTCTCTGAGACAGAAAGACCGCGGATTTACCTCAGATTATTACGGAATTACAAGTGTTAGATCGAATTTAAACAAAACCACAATGACCTACTCATCAAAGTAAGAAACCAAGCAAGCCTTGAAGGGCCACTCATGAAACAGTGGCAAACCTCAAGGGAGGAATGATAATCCGATCAAATCTTAAAAACCCATCAAGAAAAAACCATGGCGATGCAAAATCTAGAATCAGTAGTCTGTTCACATCCTTGTCCATGATTAAGATTAAATATAGGAAAAAAAACCCTCTCAGAGGCATTTTATCGAACACGTTGTGTTATTTTTAAGTATCATTACAAGCAACCAAAATGACCTGACTCAGGAATGTATAGTAGCCATAAGAAGACATCCCGACAAAATATTAACTTAACGGAGAAGAAGAAGAAGAGGTATTTCAAAGAAGCAAAACTGAAGCACTGACCTTTTCTTTTCTCAAGCAGGACTGGGAGGAGACAGCAGACCCGTCGGAGAGAGGAGCAGGGACCGGGAGATGTAGCCTAGGTGTTTCAAATTGGACCTCTTAATGGGTCTATAAGTGGTTTGGGTTTGTATTGGTTACCCACCCAAGGTTAGGTCACACAGCCCATTTGACGTGTAGATGTATTTGTTCACATTCTCTTATGGCCCATTTTGACACACCCATTTACAACCCATACTCATTTGAGAGATCATTAAAATTTTATAGTAAAAAATCCCGGCCCGATCTGACGTGTCGATCCGATCCAGTGACTAAAAGCCTAGATCAGGCCAAGTTTTACTTCGAACAGATTTTTTTTTGTTTTTGTTTTTTATTAAAATGATTGAATTTTAAAAAAATAACACAGATTAATCTATCAATTTATAAATTAATAATTGTGGCCCTTCCTATTGTTTTGTTTTTCTTAATTTTAGTAGCCATATGGGCATAGCTTGTTATTGGTTTCATTATTTATATAATTGATAGCAAGGAAAAACTTTGGTGTA